>JAABUK010000215.1_pt1 | contig 137274 bp, 143 predicted proteins | sample 5559141 | NCBI WGS metagenome assembly JAABUK01 (sample SAMN10711869, study PRJNA513367) | rock metagenome | isolation source: Antarctica rocks | place: Antarctica: Victoria Land, Pudding Butte nord | collected 2016-01-03 | reverse complement strand
GCGGTGCTGGTGGCATAAAGCTGTGTCAGGGCTTCCTGATCGGTTTCAGTGAGGGCAGAAACGTATTTCATGCCCTCCATTTTACCCCATCAACAAATGTGCAGTTTCTTTTGCACGATTACTTAGTTGTCATAAGTCTGCTTTCTAAACGACTTCATCCGGCAGCAGCGGTACACCCAAATCGCCGGCGGCCTGTGCCTGCAACGCCCGCGCTTTGGCTTCGTCAGTGCTATGTCCAACTTGCATTGTGGGCCTGCTCGGATCGTGCCAGCACAGGAGCAGCGAGTAATGTGTGGTAGATTTATAAGTTGTCTCGCGCCGCTGTATCCCCGCGATGTCATTTGTGCTTCCCCGATAGTTCGTCGTCTTCCACGGCAGACCCAAAAGGGTTCGATTGCTGTCATCGGTCACGGCTTTCAAAAAGGGCCAGCGTATGGGTGACGATAACCGGTACGCATACGTGCCATCAGAAGTCGAAACACGCAGTTCGCGTGGCCCCGTCATCAGCAGAGTGGAAAAAGCAATGCCTCCCATGAAAATGCCGCCGCCTCCCATCAGCAGCACTTCTGCGGGGTTGTGCTGATAGGAGTGCATGCCCCAGAGCGGAACGCCAAGTCCCAGCAGAGCAAAGCCTTCGCTGCCAACTGCTGCTGTGCCTAAAATTAGGCCAAGCACCCCCATAAAAATCCTGGTTGAAAGCGGCTGGCGGTAAACAGCTTCACGCCCACTGACCTCAGCCCGGTACGGGTTTTTCGGCGGGCGAACACCAAGCGGGAGAGTTGGCGCGACCGGCGGCGGCTGAAAATTGACCCTTACGGGTTCTTCTGGTAATAAGGGCGGCGCAATCAGCCGCGTGCATTGGCCGACCAGCGCCATCAGCACACCGAGAGCAGCGACCCCGCTGATCACCCCGACCCAATTTAACGACGCGCCGGGACTGCCAGCCATGACGCGCAGAACAAGATAGCCCGCGATCAGCCCGCCCGCCCCGACACTGCGCCAGCGGCTCTTGGCGTCCGCCGGGGCAGGAGCGGGCCGGCGGCGTTTTGGCTTCTGCTGATCGCTCCACACCGAATACGTCATCAAAGACGCAACCAAAACGTTGAGACCGAGCAAAATCCAGAAGAACGAAGTGCCGGGGTGGGGAAGGCGCAGGGGCTGGTGCGGGGTGAACGAGTGTGACCACAGCCATAGGACAGGCATCAGGGAAGTGGAGCACAGCCACAGGCCGACCCAGCCTAATATCCGCTGTGCCGGGCTAATTGGGCGCGGCGACGTTTCCGTGTTAATCATTGCGAAGGCTTTCATTCAGACAGTCGGCAACATGATGGGCATTAGAAAAGAGAAAAGGGCGCGATAAATCGCGCCCCTACTCTTACCTCCATTATTGGGGGCTACTCCTATTTCAGTGCCCCGATGCGGAGGACGGCGCGGTGGATTAGTTCATTGGCGGCGTCCTGAGTGCCCGCCTCGGCGTAGACGCGGAAGAACGGCTCGGAGGCGTCGGGCAAAATCAGCGTCCAGGAGCCGTCTTTGCCGTAGGTCTTGATGCCGTCCACCAGCTCGGAGCGGGCCTCGTCGGCCTCGGAGGTCAGGACGCGCATGATGCGGCCTTTGACCTCCCAGGGGCAGGGGACCATCTCGGTTGCCAGGAAGTACGGAGGCAGGGCCTCGCGCACTTCTTTCAATGTCGTGTTCTGCACCGCCAGCATTTCCAGCAGTTTGGCGAACGAGAACAAACCGTCGAAGGCCGGATGGAACTCGGGGAAGATGAACCCACCCTCGGTATCCCCCGCCAGCGCGATGTTGTCCTTGCCCTCGGCGGCGGTCGCCATCAGGGAGCGTACATCCGTTTTAGTGCGGATAACCGCGCCGCCATGCTCTTTCAGAATGCGCTCAATAACTGACGGCGCGGTCACCGGCACAGCCACCTGTGCGCCGGGCTTGGCGCGGGCGACCAGCAGGGCGAATACCGCCAGCAGGTCCGAGCCGGAGAGGATATACCCGGTTTCATCCACCACCCGCAGCCGCTCGCCGTCGTCCCGCAGGAAGACGCCCATGTCGGCTTTCAAAGTCACCAGATATTCGCTGAGGCTTTGGACCATCACCCGGCGGTCTTCGGCGGTTTTGGGCGACTTTTTGGCGTCAATGTAACCGTTCAGCGTGATTGTCTCGGCTTCAAGCTGCCCGAGCATCTGCGGCAGAATGCTGGAAATCCGGTTGTAGGCATAGTCCACCACCACGCGGAAATTTCGCTCCTGCACGGCTTTGGTGTTCAGCAGCCGGAAGAAGTCCTGCGAATACTGCTCAATCGCACGCGGCACGTAATTGATTTCGCCCACTTCGTCCGGGTCGGTGCGCCCGAAGTCTTCCCGGTAGAAGATGGTCTCAATCTTACGCTGCCCATTGGTGGACAGATAAATGCCGTTTTTATCAAAGAACTCCACCGAGGCTAAATTAGGCTGATCCGGGGCCAGACGGACATGGATGCCCGCCACGGCATTGGTGGCCCGAATGGTATGCCGCGAGACCGGCAGGGGCATCCCTTCGTTATCCAGCACATTGACGCCGACCGAGACTAACCCAGCAATCAAGGCGCGTTTGAGCATCCGGCAGACCAGCGTGGAGTCGCGGCTCGTGATCACCGTGGAGCCTTTTTTCAGGAACGCCCCATAGCTTGCGCCGAGCTTGGTGGCAAAGTCCGGCGTCATCTCGACGTTTGCGATCCCTGAGACGCCGAGGTTGCGGAACAGCGCCCCCTGCCACTTGGAACCCCAGATCAGAGACATCGTGACAATAGACCCGGCTTCGATGATCTTGTCCGGCCACAGCTTGATCAGGGGCCGGACCGTGCTGCCGTCCTCGATATGGCAGCGGTCGCCGATGACCGCGCCTTCTTGGATCACCACATCTGCTTTGATTGTACACCGGAAACAAACCGTGCAGGCGGTGAGCTGTGACCGCGCCCCGATGTAGTTCGAGTCCCAGACAATCGCCCTTTGGAGCGTCGCCCCTTCTTCAATCAAGCAGTTGTCACCGATGACCGTCTCCGGGCCGATATGCGCTCCGGCCTTAATGCGGCAGTTCTTGCCAATACAGACCGGCCCGATAATCTGCGCTGACGGGTCAATCTCCGTCCCCGCGCCGATCCAGACCGACCCGCCTTCGCGCCGCCCTTCAATGGGAAGCTGCGTCATGCCGCCCAGCATTTCGTACTGCGCCTGCCGGTACTGCTGCAACGAGCCTACATCGGTCCAGTATTCGCCCAGGACGTAGCCGAACATCGGCTTTTCGTCGGTCAGAAGCTGCGGGAAGATGTCCGAAGACCAGTCGTAATTCTTCTCCGGCTCCATATACTCGAAAATCGACGGTTCCAGAATATACATTCCGGTATTGACCGTGTCCGAGAACACTTCGCCCCAGCTTGGCTTCTCCAAAAACCGCCGGATGCGCCCGCCGTCATCGGTGATGACGACGCCGAACTCCAGCGGATTATCCACATGCTGAAGCACCAGGGTCGCCATCGACTGCTTTTCGCGGTGGAACGCCAGCGCCTTGTCCACATCCAAGTCGGTCAGGGCGTCGCCGGAGACGATAATAAACGTGTCGTCTTTCAGGTACTCTTCGGCCTTTTTGACACTGCCCGCCGTGCCGAGTGGCGTGTCTTCCACGGTGTAGATGAGGTTGACGCCCAGCTCGGAGCCATCGCCAAAGTAGCCCTCAATCTCATCGGCGAGATAGTAAAGCGTCACGACAATATCGGTGATGCCGTGGCGCTTGAGCAGCTCAATCGTGTGCTGCATACAGGGCTTGTTCAGAACGGGGACAAGGGGCTTGGGTCGGCTGGAGGTAAGCGGGCGAAGCCGCGTCCCCTCTCCGCCCGCCATAACGACGGCTTTCATCAGTGTATTCTCCTAACGTAACGGGCAGCGAATAAAAAATCAGAAATAAACAATTAGACCTGCGCCGGGTCCACGGCATCAAACCCTGTGTAACGGGCGAAATCTTTCGTGTTAAATGTCAGCAGCCGCGTGATGCCATGCACCCGCAGGCAGGCCGCAATCCGGGCATCATGCACCTGTACTCCCGAAACCCCGTTTTGAACCACAATGCGCCGCCACTCTTCATAAACTCTTGGGTCATCCGGCAGCAACGTGAAAAAACGCTCAAACCTCCGTGTTCTTCTGTCAGCTTGCGATGGTGTCAGTCCAAACCCGCCCCGTGCGCTTTCAGGCCGGGTGAGAACGTTCCAAAACTCAGTGATGTTCTGGGGAAGAATACGAAGCGTCTCGTTATCATCCTTCAATTTTTGAACTGCCTGTTTGCTCACTAAATAGAGTGGGTGCTTCTTTTGGGAAAGACGAAGCAGTACATTAGCATCCAGCGCTGTTGCCATCAATCATGGTCCTCATAAAGACCCGCCCGCGAAACGGCATAGTCCGAAAGTAAAGGCGCATCGGGCGGGGCGGTATCGCCAAGTTCATCCAGAGCTTTTTCCCACTCCTTATCAGAAAGCGGGGGAGGCTTCTCGGTCCAATCAACCTGCCGCAGCAAATAAGTTGCCACATCCTGCCCGGCCATCTCCGCTTTCTGCCGAAGTACCCGCTCCTGCTCGGGGGGGATTTCTAAAGTAATTGCCATACTGTGCCTCTTTGATCTCAATGCCGTCTTGTTGATCTATTCATTCCCAGTTTTCTGCATTTCTATCAGGCTCATACGAACACCAATGGCGCTGTTAGAAATCCATGCTGAGATGAAAAAGAGCCTTGTGCTGTTGTGCCAGCGTCAGAGCTCGTTCCAAAGATTGCAGGTCGCTGTGGAGACCGCTTATAAACACATCAGCCTCCCAGCCTGTTGGCGTGGATTGCGAAAGAGTGTGCGCCAGCAGGGAATGCACAACCTGCAAGCCATCCTCCGGGTGAAACCATTCTTCTGCCGGAACTTTAATCGTGTCGGCTTCCTGCCCGGTTTCTCCTGCAATAAAATCAGCCAGAGCCTCTGCGTTCTCACTGATGAAGTGATGCAAAATGGTGAACTCGCTGTTTTCCTGAAAAGCAGCCGCCGCTAGTGCTTTGCCTGCTGTCTCCGTGACATCAAATCCAGGCACCTCTTTGTCCAAAACCGGATAAATGCTGACGCCCATTGTGCTACTCCTCCGCCGGATGCTCTACTTTCGCAAAGTACGCCGGGTTGATGTCGGGAAACAGGCTGTCGCGGGTTTCGCACTCGGCGATGTTTTTCCAGTCGCCGACCGATAATTCCTCCCCGGCCCCGGCGCGGCGGGTGAGGGCGGCGAGGGCTTCGAAGTTTGCGTAGTGGTTTCGCAGGCGCACTTCGGCGTAGTCTTTCGCGCCGCCAGTGGAGATGCAGAACTGCCAGTCGGAGGCCATCAGCAGCAAAGCCTCGCGGGCGGCCTGTTTCAAAACGCGGGCGGCGGCGGGGACGCCATCGAATTCCTGGGCCAAAGCGGACATCTCGGTTTCGACTTCGTAGACCAGCTTCCAGGACCACGCAGTTTCGTCGTTGAGCCAGATGTAGTGAAAGCCGCCTTCGCCCCACGAGCCTTCCGGCAGGGTCACCGGCAGCGTCGCCGGGTGGGCCTCTAAGTAATCGCCGACGGTTTGCACTGTGACCTCGGGGGCCTGAGCCAGCGCCCGGAGAGCGTGATACAAGAACTGCGGGCCTTCAAACCACCAGTGGCCGAACAGCTCGGTGTCGTACACGGCAGTTAAGATAGAAGCGGAGTCGTTCTGTGCCCGGAGCGTGTCTTTGACAAGCCCTGCAAAGTGGACGGCGTGGGTTTCAGCGCGCTCCTCAGCGTGATGCGGGTCATACAGCGACTTCGTGCCGAGGTTGGCCTTGTCCTCCGAGACGCGCCAGAAGCGCAGGCCGAGCGAGGGGTCCCCTTCGGCGACAAACTTTTTGTGGAACTCCAAATACCACTCATCGCCGGGGTAGCCATGCTCGCCGCTCCATACCTGCTGCCCCGTCGCCGTGTCGCGCCCGAAGACGGCAAGCGACTTGCCGCCCTTGCCCGAGGAGTCCACCAGATAGGGGTGGAACGTCGTGTAGGGCCGGTACTCGACCTTCACGGTTTCTTTCTGGAACTGCTTATAAATCTCTTTGAGCGGCCCGAACTTGTCGGCATAGACTCCCAAAGCCTCGCCGCCGTGGAGCAGGCTGCCTTCCACGAAAAAGTATTGGATGCCGTTCTCGGCTAAGAACTCATCCACGCCTTTACGAAGCACCGGGGCGCGGGGGACTTCCGGCACGGAAAGGGGCGCGGCCCAGTGGTAGCGGGGGCGGTAGGAGCATTCCGGGAGCCAGTAGCCGCGTGGGGCGCGGCCAAAATGACGCTCGTAGGCGTCAATGCCGACTTTCACCTGCGCCTGCAAACTGGTGTCCTGCGACAGCAGGGCCGAGTAGCCGTGCGTCGCGCTGCTTGTGATGACTTCGATGTGCCCGGCGTCTTGAAGCGCCCGAAACGCGCCGACGATGTCGCGGCCATAGACGTCCTCAAAGTCCCGCAGGGCGAACCCGTACCAGTCCTCCCAGAAACGGGCGAGATAGGCCATGTGATAATTGCCGTCGCGCCGAAACGACGTCTGCCCGGTGCGGGCGGCGCTGATTTTGCCGCGCAGATAGCTTGAAAACTCGTCCTGAAAGCTCGGGTCCCGGAGCTGCTCCACCAGCACCGGGGTTAGCCCCAGCGTGATTTTGGGCGACAGCCCTTCGGCAATCAGGCGGCGGCAGGCATCCAGCAGGGGCAGGTACGTCTCAGCCGCAGCCTCCGAAAGCCAGTCCGTGCCGTGCGGGGAGCGCCCGTGCGCCAAGACGTAGGGGATGTGCGAGTGCAGGACAAACGAAAAAGTGCCAATTGGCTGTGTCATAAATGGCCCCGGTGCGCCTCGAAGAGGGGAAATGCGTAGGATAAGAATAACAGTTTTCCCCGGCTTTGTCAACGCAAGAGAAACACAAATGAAGCCCGCGCCGCCGCCGGGGGTCAGAGAGGACAAAACCCAGTCGTTTCAGGAGACACACGCCATGCTATCGCCCCGAAAACTTTCACTGCTTCTTGCTCTGACCCTGCTTGGAACAGCGGGAGTGAGCGGCTGGCTGGCCGTCCATGCCCAGATGCCGACCGCCCCCGGTGGGACTGCCCGGTTTCGCCCATGGCCGCTTCCTATCCCGCGCCCGCTGCCGCCGTTTCTGCCGCCCATTCAGGGCTTGCTGACCATTGATGCCGTCCATGTTCATGCCGACATCAGCGGCGGCGTGGCTCGCACCGAAGTGGAGCAGCTCTGGCGCAACGATACCGACCGCGCTGAGGAAGGGTCGTATCTGTTCCCGCTGCCCGAAGGGGCGTCCATCACAGACTTTGCGCTGTATGACGGCGACCGCAAGCTCGACGGGCGGCTGCTGGACAAAGACCAGGCGGCGGGAACCTACGAGGGCATCGTCCGGCAAATGCGCGACCCGGCCCTGCTGCGCTATATCGGGCGCGGGGCCTATGAAGTCAAGCTGTATCCCGTGCCCGCCCATGCGACGCGCCGGATTACGCTCCACTATGTTCAGCCCCTCGCCGCCGAGGGGAGCGGCGGGACGCGCCGCTTTGAGTGTGCGTTCCTTAGCGGCGGCGGTCAGGCCCCGCGCACGGCGACGGTGGAAATCAAGCTCGCTGACCCCGACGCGCTGGCTTCGGTGTATTCGCCGACTCACGAAGTCAGCATCAAGCGGACCACGGACCGCACGGCGACGGTTTCCTGGGAGGCCAAAGAAGGCCGTGTGCCCACAGACTTTTTGCTGTACTACGGCACGACCCGTCAAGCCCCCGTCGGCCTGAGTCTGCTGGCCTACAACGTCTCCCTGCCCCGCACCCAGACCGCCACGTATTCGCCCGGCTCAAGCGAAGGCAAGCGCGACTCGGGGTACTTTCTGCTGATGGCCGCGCCGACGCTGGCGCAGCCCGGCCAAGTCGCGCCGCCGCGCCGCCTCGTGCTGACTCTCGACCGCAGCGGGTCGATGGGCGGCGACAAAATCGAGCAGGCCCGCAAAGCGCTGGTCTATGTGCTGAAACGCCTGCGGCCTCAAGATCAGTTCAGCGTGCTGACGTTCAACGAGAGCGTGGACAAGTTCAGCGATTCCGGGCTGCTGCCTGCCACCCCTGCAAATATCACGCGGGCGGTGGCCTTTGTGAATGACATCCGCGCCGAGGGAAGCACCAATATCAACGATGCTTTGCAGGCGACCCTGAAGCAGTTCCCGGCGGCGGATGATGGCCGCCCCAATATGACTATCTTCCTCACCGATGGCCTGCCGACGGTCGGCGAGACGGACCAGAATAAAATCACCGAGGCCGCCCGGCTCCTGAGCCGCCCGCGCCATGTGCGCTTGTTTGATTTCGGCGTCGGCTACGATGTGGATGTGCCATTCTTGGACCGCCTCGCCGAAGCCAACCGGGGCGACGCAGATTATGTGCGCCCCGAAGAGGACATTGAAGCTAAAGTCTCGCACTTCTATGAAAAAGTGGCGTCGCCGGTGCTGACTGACCTACATTTGCAGCTTGCGGGCGCGGCGACGACCGAGACCTACCCACGCCCCTCCGACCTGCCCGATCTGTTCGCCGGGTCGCAGCTCTTGATTGCAGGCCGCTACACCGGTTCCGGTCCGGTCACGGCCACGCTGTCGGGGACCGTCAACGGCAAGCCCGCGTCGTATACGCTGAGTGCTGCCCTGCCCGCGCTGGCCGCGAAGAACGATTTCCTGCCGCGCCTGTGGGCCACCCGCAAAATCGCTTCCCTGCTGGATGCCATCCGCCTGCGACAGAGCGATTCCTCGAGCAGCTCCGCCGAAGACCCGGCGCTCGTGTCTGAAATCGTGCGCCTGTCCAAAGAGTACGGCGTGATTACTCCGTACACCTCGTTTCTGGCGACTGAAACCGGCGGCGAGCCAATTCCACCGCCATTGCCCGGCCCTTTCTTTCGAGGCGGTGGCGGTGGCTTCGGCGGCGGCTTTGGCGGGAGTGGGGTGATTGGAAGCGCGGGCGGCAACGTCTATGACGGCGGCGCACTCCATAGAGCGCCGTCTGCTGTCGCCGCGCCTGCCCCCACTCGCATCTACGCCCTGCCGGGCCTGACCGGCCAAAGCAGCGGGGCAAATGCGACCACTCAAAGCCAAACGCTCAAAGCCGCCCGCCGCGCTACGCTCGCTGATGGGCTGGCAGGCTATGATGCCGCCGGGGCGAGAGACGCTGCCACACACGTTCGAGCCGTGGGGGCGAAGACGTTCCTGCTTAAAGGCGGCGTCTGGACCGACAGTGCTTTTGACCCCGCCAAAAACAAAACTGTGACGACCGTGCGGGCCTACAGCGACGCGCAGTTCGCCCTGCTGAAAGCCCTGCCCGCGCTCACGGACTACGCCGCGCTCGGCGACTCGGTGCTGATCGTTCTTGACAATGGAGAAGCCCTGCGTTTCAGCCCCACCGAGGGCCGGCAAACGCTGGACGCGGCCACGCAGGGCAAGCTGGAGGAGAAGTAAGTGAGTAGGGGCGCGATTTATCGCGCCCTCTTTCCGGGCCGATACGACGCCGCCCATCGCCCCCGGGTTAAAATCCGGGGCTACGAAGGGCAATTGTCCACCTGCGTGGACATAGGAACCGCTCGGCGATGTCCCTCTTACGTCCGCGTAGGCGGACAATCACAATAGGCAGCCCCAGAATTCATTCTGGGGGAACGAACCCAGGGCAGAGAGAAGGGCAGGGGCAAGCCCTGCCCCTACACGTTTTCGTACCGCGCTTGATGGGCGGCTTTCAGACGCAAGTAGGTTGGGTCGGCTTTCGCGGCTTCCCATTTGCCGCGAAAAATCGCCGCCGACTCGGCCTTTATGGGGTCAAGCGAATACGGCAGCGTCTCGCGCCCGTGCGCCCCGCTTTGGCCTTTTTTGTCGCCCGGAACCGGGCCGTCGTACTTTTTGCCGCCTTTGTGGTTGGCATAGCGCCGGGACCGTGTCATGCCCATCTGCAAGAACTTCCGGGCCATGTCCATGCCTGCAAAGTCGCCCTGACGGCCATACTCTTCAAACATCGCCCACAGCGTCTCCGACGAATCGCGGGCGGCATCCGGCGTCGCAAAGCGCCAGTGCGGGAGCAGTTCGCCTTTGTAGGGTTCCACAAGAAGCACGCCCTGCTCGCCGATGCCCACCCGGTACAGCTCGGGATGGGCACGCAGGTCAAGCTGTTTGTAATCCAGCGTATAATCAAATTTGAGCATCGCTCACTCTCCGACCCAGACTGCTTCGAGGCCCGGCAGCAGGCCCGGCAGGATGCGGCAAAGCACCCGCATTCCGGGCCGCTCTGTGGCCCCGTGCCCGGCATCTAGCAGGGCCAGGCCGCTGGCCTCCGTTTCCCAGAACTCGTTGTGGCGCACATCACTCGTCACATACGCCTGCGCCCCCGCCGCCTGCACAGCCTCCGCCAGATGTGCCCCTGCGCCGCCGCAGACGGCCACCCGCATAATCATCCGCGTGTCCTCCACCCCGCTGACCCGAAGGGCGCTTGTTCCGCCGCAGCCGAGCGCCGACTCCACAAATCGCGCAAAGTCCGCGAGGGGGCGGGGCGCGGCCAGATCGCCAATCCGAGGCAAGGCCGCTTCGCCGTCTTCACCGAGTGGCTGGACGTTTTGCAGCTCCAGACACTCCGCCAGCGTGTCATTGATGCCGCCAGCGGCGCGGTCCCAGTTGGTGTGCATCACATACAGCGCGATGTCAGCCCGGATTAGCCCCGTGACTGCCTGCGAAACCGGGTCCGTGCCGAGGCGCTTGAGAGGATGGTAAATCAGCGGGTGATGGGTCACGACCAAACCAACTCCTGCCTTCACGGCCCGTGCCACGGCGGCGGGCGTGCAGTCGAGGCAGACACCGACCCGCGTAACTTCCTGTGCCTGCCGGTCTACGAGCAGCCCCACGGGGTCACGTTCCAGCGCGGTTTCCTCCGGCGCAAGCCGCCGCAGAGCTTCCAGTATGGCTTCGAGTAACATCGCGTATGCCTCCTTTTGGGTTATAGCAATTGTACCCGGATTGCGTGCTGGAGGCCACCCCCGCCCCCACTTCCGCTCCTGTTCCTAATCCTTCCTTTAGGAAGGACCCTGCGACCAGATACGCAGTAATGCCGCAGGCATAGGAATGAGAGAGCAAGGAAGGTGGGTCTCTTTTCGGGTATCATAGCCCCAGACAGCCAACACGGCAAACAAACCAGCCAGTAACTGCGTATACAGACGCGGAGACACTTATGACACGCAAACCAACCCAATCTATTTTGTGGATACTGTGCGCGGTGCTGACCTGCCTTCTTGCATCTGGCGGAGCAGTGCGGGCACAAACCGATAGCCCAACGCAGACCGACAGCCCGGTTAATGTAGACACGCAGCGCGACCCGGTTTATCAGGCCCTGACCAGTGGCAATGTCTATGTGGACCCTGCCGTCAACGGCGTGGACGCGCAGGCACTCGAACAGGCCGCGATGCAGAGCCAGGACAACCCACACACGCGGGTCAAGATTGCGGTGCTGTCGGCCCTGCCCCAGTCCTATCTCAGCGCACTGGACCGAGCGATGTCTCGCAACCCAAACCTGGCGCGGCGGGTGAGCGGCAAGGAGCGTGACTTCTACGCCTACCGTATGCACAATGCCTTGAATCTGGGCAAAACGCCGCTGGTGCTAGTGGCGCTGACCGGGCGAAACGACGGCGTGAGCGTGTCTTCGACCGCCCTCAGTGCCGCGCAGCAGTCCAAGCTGGCGGCGACCTATGCGCCGAAAATAACGGCCAATCCGACTGCCGAAATCGGGGCGCTGGCGCAGGCGGCGGCGGGGGAAATCAACGGCGGAGAGCGGCGCAGCACGGCGGGGCTGTGGGGCTTCTTCCTGCTGGTGGTTGCCGTCATCGGTGGGCTTCTGTTTATAGCAATGCGCCGCAAAAAAGAGCAGCTTGGAGCGGCGCGGGTCCCCTTGCAGGCGCTCCGCGAGAACGTTCTGGAAGGCATTGAATACTTAGACGGCTACATGGATGTTCTGCCCAAAAACAACCCCGATTCGGACGCCGTGCGGACCTACCGGCAAGCGGCTTCGGGCAAGTACGAGCAGGCCGCGAAAATCATGGACCGAGCGACCGAGATGACCGACATGAACCGGGCGCAGTCGCTCTTTGACCGGGCGCAGGCCGATGTGCAGCAGTCGCGGCGGTATCTGGACCGGGCGACTGGCGGCACGGGAAACATTCCCGGCGACGATGCCCCGGAGCCGCTGCCCGCCTCGCAGCCGCAGGTGGAAGCCATCCCGGAAAACCAGCGCGGCGTGTCGTTCTTCTCGGGCCGCCCCGCCCCACTCGGCTCGCTGGTTCCGGTGACGATTACTTTGAACGGCCAGAGCCGTCAGGTACTGGTCACGCCCGACGAGGCCGAAGACCTGCGCCGGGGCCGAATGCCGCAGGTGCTGGCGTTCCAAAACGGCGGTCAGCAGGTGCCGTGGTATGAATATCAAGGCTACGACCCGTACCGGGACTACTGGCGCTACCAGAACTCGGGCTGGGGCGGCATGGGCGGCGGCTTTGTGGCGGGCTTTGTTGGTGCGGAGCTTCTCGGCGGATTGTTGTCCCCCGCCTATGGCATGGGCTACTCGCCCTATGCCTATGCGACGGATATGTCCGGCTACCAGAACTACAGCACGCCCGATTTCGGCGGCGGCTTCGGCGGCGGAGATGCGGGCGGCTTCGACACCAATGGCTTCGATGCGGGCAATGGCGGGGGCAACTTCTTAGATAGCGACGGCGGTGGAAACTTTGATGCCTCCGGCTTTGACAGCGACGGCGGCGGCAACTTCCTGGACATGGGCGGCGGCGACTTCGGCGGCGGTGATTTTGGTGGGGGAGGGGACTTCGGCGGCGGTGGAGACTTCTAATCCCAATTTCGGCCTGCTCGCCTCCGGCCCGGAGGACGCCCCCGAAACGCTGGTGTTCCTGCATGGCTGGGGCGGTAGCCGGGAACTGTGGCGGCACACGCTGGAAACGCTGCCGCAGTTTCGCTGCCTCGCGCTGGACCTGCCCGGAACCGGGGACACGCCCCTGCCGCCCGGCGTTTGCACGATGCCGCAGATGGCGGCGTGGGTCTCCGAAACCTGCGCCGCGCTCGGTCTGACGCGCATCACCCTGGTCGGGCACTCCCTCGGCGGCAACCTAGCGGCACAGACCGCGCTGGACTTTCCGGTGCTTGTGCGCCGCCTGGTGCTAGTAGATGCCGCGCTGAACCCCGCGCACTTGCCTGTCCGCGCCCGCTGGCCCCGGCACCACCGCTGGGGTCTGCCCGCGCTGAAGCTGCTCCGATTGGGAGCATTAGCCGTGGCCCCGTGGGGACGCCGCGTACCCGCCGCCGATGCCGCGCACTTCTGGCGCGGGCAAACCCGGCGCTCGCACTGGTATGTCGCCGCGAACCCCGATGATCGCTGCTTGCAGTGTCAGCTCCAGGCGCTCACCGACAACACACTTCTGCCCGAGCGTCTCGCGGCACTGCCGATGCCAGTTTTGATCCTGCACGGCGCGTATGACCCGGTCGTCCCGGCGGCCTCGGCGCGAGCGCTGGCCCGGTCTCTGCCCGCCGCTCGCCTGCATATCTTCCCCAAATCTCTGCACTGCCCGATGGACACCGAGGCCGCCGCCTTTGCACAAACGCTCACGGAGTTTGTGCGGGACTTTTCGTTTCCAAGTAGGTGATTACTGCGTCGCGTAGATCGCGCCCCGTGTCCGTCAGCCTGGCGGCGGGCAAGTGGTATTCCGAGGCGGCAACAAAGTCGATAAACGCCACGCGATATGTCTTCGCCAGGTCCAGCTCTGCAATCGGCCCCGAAGCCACCGTCGTTGGCGCAGCCTTGAGAAGCCCCAACACCTCGGCTCCGGTGAGAGTCGCCGTCACCACATGATCATTGAAGGGCATCGCAGCTAGAACATCGTAGCGGGTCACGGCAGAATGACGGAAGACATTGAAAAAGCCTGCCCCCTCCGGGTTCAGCGCCAAATCCGCGCCCGCGTCGGCCCGCAGGGCATCCACCACAATCTGCGTCGTCTGATGAAGCCGGGCGGCGGGCGTCGCGGCAATCGGTCCAATCTGCCCGGCCACGGTAAGTAATGGCGTCACATAGGGACGCAGGGCGGCGGCGACATCGGGGGCTTCGGTTAGCTCCGCACCCACCGGCAGCAGCTTGTCGGCATAGGCGGCCAGATGCCAGGGTTTCCCCGCGCCATCCCGCGCAAACCGCAGGTCAAAACGGCCCAAATCCACCCCGAACTCGCCGTCCTGCACCACAGGAACCGAGTCCCCGTAGCTATTGGAGAGCAGCAAGGGCTGATACAGAAACGTGTGCGAGTCGCCGCCGACAATGGCATCCAGCCCCGAAGTCTGCGCGGCCAGCAGCATATCCGCCGAGGTCCCGAGATGCGTCACGGCAATCAAAACGTCGCAGTGGGCGTGGGCTTTGGGTATCCATTTCTGCGCTGCCGCGACCGGGTCCGAAATAATCCAGCCCTTTGTCTGTGGGTACGACGCCGAGCGCGGCGTGGTCAGCCCAAGAAAGCCGACACGCACGCCATTCACTACTTTGACGACATACGGCAAAATGCCGGGAATGGGAGCGCCGTTTTTGTCCGTCAGATTGGCACAAATCCACGGGAAGTTCGACTTCGCCACAACCTTTCGGAGCGCCGCCTGTGCCCCTGCCGCGTCGTTCTGGTCAAAGCCGTCGCGGGCTTTGAACTCGTTGTTGCCCACTGCCATCAGGTCGTACCCGACGGCATTCTGCGCGGTTACATCTGCCAATCCTAAATAAGAAGTCGTCAGCGGGCCGCGTGTGAATAAATCCCCCGAGTCAATCACCAGCACCGGGTTCTTGATCTGTTTTTTGAGCGTGCGGATGAGCGTCGCCCGCCGCGCCGCCCCGCCCCGCTGCGGCTGTTCGTTCGGGCCGCGTCCGACTTCGGTATAGTCAAACGGCAGCAGGTGTCCGTGGATGTCGTTCGTGTGCAGCAGCGTCAGCCGAAATATGTTTGGGTCCGCCTTCGGTGCAGATTTTGTTTTCGGCACGCCGGCGGCGGGCAGAAACAGGCCCAACAAAAGCACAATTAAAGTGAGCCGTGATCTCAATAGCCCTGCTCCTTGTCCACCACGTTTTCCAGCGGCTCGCCGCGCTCAAAGCGGCCCAGGTTATCCAGAAAAATTGTCCGTAGCCGGGCCTCAAGCTCTGCCCCGCCGCCCGACGAATCATGGGGCGCGATATGCACGTTCGGCATATCCCACAGCGGGCTGTCCGGGGGCAGCGGCTCGCGGGCGAACACGTCCAGACAGGCCCCCGCAATCGCGCCGGTTTGCAATGCTTGAATCAGCGCCGGCTCGTCGACCAGCCCGCCCCGCGCAATGTTGATCAGCCACGCCGACGCCTTCATCCGGGCCAGCGCGTCCGCTCCAACTAGGGCGCGGGATTCGCCGGTCAGCGCGGCGGCGATTACCACAAAGTCGCTTTCCGCCAGCAGCGATGTCAGGCCGCCCGGCCCCGTCCGCACGTCGTCAATGCCCTCAACCGGCTTGTCATGGCGGCGAAGTCCCAGCGTCTTCATCCCGAAGGCTCTCGAGCGGGCGGCCACCCCGCGCCCGATTGGTCCTAGCCCAATCACGCCCACGGTTTTGCCGTGCAGCTCAAACTGCGGCACGCCGCGCCAGACATGGGCACGCTGATTGTCCGCCAGCGCCGTCAGGCCGCGTGCGGCCATCAACATCCACGCCAGCACAAACTCGCCAATCGCAATTTCATACGCTGGCCCTGAGTCTGTCAGCACCAACTCTGGGTTCGCCCGGACGGCCGGGACTAGCACATGGTCTACCCCGGCGCTTGCCGTGTGCAGCCAGCGCAGATTCGGGGCGTTTTCGGCAATCTGAGCAAACCGCTTGCCGCCCGCCCAGCGCAGCACCCCCTCGGCCTCTTTCAGCCCTGCCACGGGCGCGTCATCTTCGCTATAGGGCAGCAGCTCCGCCGAGGGTGCAGCCTCGCGGGCCGGGCCGACAAGCGCGTCATGCAGGTATTCGGGAACAAGGATTTTCATGGGGTCAGTGTACCCAAAGAAGTTCAGTTAGCAATTCGGAATGCGTCTGGCTTCGGGTAGAATCCAGAATACAAAGAATGAGGCCAAGACAAATCAATGCTCACACGACTAGAAATTAATGGTTTCAAAAATCTGCTGGACTTTTCCGTTGATTTTGGCCCCTTTAACTGTATTGCGGGGCCAAATGGCGTTGGTAAATCTAATCTGTTCGATGCGATACGCTTTTTATCACTTTTAACAGATCACACGATTATGAAAGCCGCTCAGAAAGTCCGTGGGGGCGATGAAGAGAGCAATGACCTGCGCGATTTGTTCTGGAGTGATTCCCAATCACGCAGTTCCAGTTTTCGCATCGCTGCCGAAATGCTCGTCGGGCAGTTTGTCAGCGATGAGTTCGGGCGGCCTGCAAAAGCGTCTTCAACATTCCTGCGTTACGAAATTGAGATTGGTTATGAAGAATCAAACACTTTCTCGGCGTTCAACCAGTTGGTGTTAAAAAAAGAAACCCTCGGTTACATCCAGGAAGGAATGGCCGCCCAACATCTGAAGTTCAAACACACTCTGAAGTTCCGCGATCATGCTGTCATCAACAAACGGCGTACCCCCGAGGGATACATCTCTGTCCGAGAAGCATCCGATGGTCAAATCGAGATTGTTGTCCATCAGGATGGGGGTTCGCGTGGCCCCGGTCAGGTCGCTTCCGCTAGCAGAGCGCCATCAACTATTGTTGGTACATCCAACACATCCGCGACGCCCACGATTTTAGCGGCTCGGCGGGAGATGCAAAAATGGAGATTTCTGGCACTTGAACCGTCAGCCATGCGAAAACCAGACCGATTTCAGGCTAATCCTTCCGTCAGCGCCAATGGGGGGCATTTACCGGCTGCGCTGTATCGTCTTGCCCAATCCGCTGAGGATCAGCAAAAAAAGCCGGAAGATATTTATGCCAGCGTGACTAACCGCCTTGCTGCGCTGGTTCCTATCGCCAGCATCAAGGTTGAAGTGGATGACGTCCGGCAGCTTCTTACGGTTCAGGTCAGGGAGCGCACTGGAATTGCTTTGCCTGCTTCTTCGCTTTCCGATGGCACACTGCGTTTTTTGGCCCTTTCGGTTCTGGCGGAAGATGCTCAGGCGGAGGGAGTGTTTTGTATTGAGGAACCAGAAAACGGTATTCATCCGGCAAAGATGCCGGAGATGGTAAAGTTGCTTTTAGATTTAGCGGTTGATGCAGACGACACCCCAGACATGGACAATCCTTTCCGACAGGTCATTGTTGCAACACATTCCCCCGTCTTTGTGCAGCTTGTTCCGCAGGACGCTTTGCTTTGCGCGGTGGAAGCGAAGGTGAAAGCCAGTTCGGGCAGACCTACCCGAACTCTGAAACTTCTGCCGCTCGCAGAGACCTGGCGCAGTAAGGCTGGTGTGCCAACCGTGGGAATGGGTACGATTGTCGATTACCTGTCCGCTCCTCCTGGGGCACAACTTACGCTGCGGGGGCTAGTTGATGATATCGCCTAGCCCGGTGCGGGTGCAATTTGTGCTGATCTCGGAAGGCACCTCCGATCATGGCCTCGTGTCGCATTTGGAGTCAGTTTGTATTCATGTCGGTGCAGATGAGGTGATCGGCATTGCCATTGATGCCCAGCGGCTTTCCTCGGCCATAGGCAACAAAGTTTCCGACAAAATTAAAGCGGCGGTTGCGTTAGAGCCGCACGCAAATCTGTTTCTCATCCACCGGGATGCCGACTCTTCCGATCCCAAACCAAGATACGAGGAAATTCAAAAGGCTGTCTTGGAATGCGATTTGCAAACAGCTTGGGTGCCAATTATACCTATTCAGGAAACGGAAGCCTGGCTTTTGCTGGATGAAGAAGCCATCCGCCGAGTGGTGAGCAGGCCAAGTGGCAGACAACCTTTAGGGCTTCCCAGCCCTAAGAACGTCGAATCTTTGGCAAATCCCAAAGAGCATCTTCAGAGGGCACTTGTTACAGCTGGCGAGGTGAGCGGCAGACATCTGAAAACATTAACGCGAGATTTTCCAACTCAAAGGCAAAATTTGCTTCAAAGCCTTTCCCTTAATGGCAGGCAAAGCACTGTTCCTTCTTGGCAGAAAATGGTTCACGACATGAAAGATGCAGTTGAGATGATCGCACGAAATACACAGGGAAATTGAAAGGCCAGTGGCTCGCCAATTGACAACCGGCCCCTCAGTCGGCTATACTGCCTCTATTGTTATGGCTCAAGTCACGTTATATTTCAAACCCGGCTGCCATCTGTGCGAGGACGCCCGGCGCGTTCTGGAGCAGGTGCAGAAGCAGAAGCCGTTTTCTTTAGAAGAAATCAACATTCAGCAAGACCCGACCCTGCTGGCTGAGTACGGCGAGCAGATACCAGTCGTGCTGCTGAACGGGACGTTTTTTTGTGAATACGAAGTCGATGAAGTCCGGCTGAAACAACTTTTACGCGAAGTATCTTAAAGAACAAAGTCAACAATTTTAACGTCAACAATTTTGAGGAGGTGAACCTATCATGCGTGTCCGTGCCAAAGAACTGCGCCGCACCCGGAAGCGGTCGGAAGATCGTCATAAGGCCCGTCACAAGGCCGATGTCAAGCCCGAGACGAAGACCGAGACTAAGCCCGCGCCGAAGAAGTAGCCCAACGCAATTTTAAAAAAGCAAGCTTATGGACACGGAACTGGAACGGCTGCAAGACGCTATCCGCGCCGACAAGCGCGTCTCGCCCCGCGAGGCGGAGCTGATTAAGTACCGTGACAACCGCACGCCGCTGACGCTTAAGCTGATGAGCGGCGAGACGATGGACGGCGCGATCCGCTGGTATGATGCCTTCGCCCTGCGTCTGGTGCAGGCCGACCGCGCTGAGGTGACGGTGTACCATCATGCCATTGCTTATTACCGCGCCCGTGTTTGACCCCTGAAAAAAGCCCCGCCGCTCTTTTACCAAGAGCGGTGGGGCTTTTTTATTAGCGAACAAAATTGGAGGTGCCGGGCAGAATCGAACTGCCGCATAAAGGTTTTGCAGACCTCTCCCTTACCACTTGGGCACGGCACCATGTCAAGTAAGCCAACGAAAACAAAGAAAGCGGGAGACGAGGCTCGAACTCGCGACCTCAACTTTGGGAAAGTTGCATTCTACCGCTGAACTACTCCCGCATCCGTTCTGTCAAAGATATTATAGCCCTGCCACACGAGTTTGTCAATAGGCAGGCTCCTATCGGGTAAAATAGAAGAACAGACACCGTGAGGGAGAACAAAGATTTGAGCAAGACACGAACCATGACGGGCCTCCTCGGGGCCGGATTGATGTTAGGCGGAGCCGCGCTCCTCAGCCCGGCGGCTCATGCCCAGAGTGACAGCGTCAACGGCCAGCGGTCCAGCCAGAATGCTGGCCTGAACGGAGGCGGTGCAGGCAACGGAGACTTCAACGATGGCGGAGGCAATGGCGGTGCGTTCAACAACGCCGTGGATGCCTACAACAAGAAAGACTACGCCAAAGCAGCCAAAGAGCTGCAAGGCTTTATCAAAGACAACCCCAAAGACGCGCAGGCACACCGTCTGATGGCCGACATTTTCGTTCGTCAGGACAAAATTGCCGATGCCATCCCCGAATGGGAAGCGGCGGTAAAGTTTGACGGCAATGACCGCGTTTCACGGGAGAACCTCGGAGCGGCGTACCTGCAAACCCAGCAGTTTGATAAAGCCGTGCAGATGTATAAAGCGGCCTATGCCAAAAAGCCCAAAGACGGCGAAACCGCCTACTATTATGGCCTGTCACTGGCGCAGTCGGGACACACCGCCGAGGCGATCCCGGTGCTTCAAAGCGCCGTCGCGTCCAAACCGACCGCCCCGGCCTATATGCAGCTTGGCGTCACGCTCGACAAATCCGGCAAGCACGCCGAGGCGGCGGATGCCTTCGCGGCGGCGGCGAAGCTAGACCCCAAGAACCCGCAGCCGCTGCTGTACTCGGGCCTGATTTATCATCAGACCGGCAGCGATGCCAGAGCAATCCCTGCGCTTCAGCAGGCATTGGCCCTCGGAACCGATGACCCGTTTGATGCCCATATCGCGCTGGCTGAAGCTGCGGCGACCGCCAAAAACACCGCCGGAGCGCTGAAAGAGTTCAATCTGGCCGCGCAGGCCAAGCCGGACAACTTCAATGCCTGGGCCAATATCGGCATCTTGAACCAGAACACCGGCAAAACGGCGGACGCGGAAGCGGCTTACCGCAAGGCTATTGCTCTGACCCCGCCCGACCCGAAGGCGCTGGCCTCGGTGCAGTCCAATCTGGCCCTCCTGCTGCTGCCGGAAGGCAAAGCCGACGAGGCGCAGACGCTGCTGGCACAGGCGATCAAAAACGATCCGGCGAATGCCCGGTATTCCTACAATCAGGGCCTCGCTTACGAAAAACAGAACAAAATCGCCGATGCGATTGCCTCTTACAAGCAGGCGCTGACAGTGGACCCGAACATGACCGACGCCAAGCAAAATATGGCCCGGATTTCTAAATAAAAGCAAAGCCCCGGCGGGTCACCCGCCGGGGCTTTGCTTCTATGCGACTGCGGCGAAGCCGGAGAACTCGCCGGTCGGCTCGCCCCAGGCCGTCGCCACTTCCGTGACTTCGGCGGCGTGCGGGCCATGCCGCAGCGACTTCAGGAACTCATGCAGCGAGGCTTCCTCGGCCTCGGCCACGGCTTCTATCCCGCCGTCCTGCGTGTTGCGGACGGTTCCCACCACGCCCAGCTCCTGGGCCACATGGGCGGCATAGTAGCGGTAGCCCACTCCCTGCACCCGGCCCGAAACCAGGGCCTCCACTCGCTTTGTCATGGCGTTGCTCCTTCCCCTTACGGGGCTTCTATTTCACCATCGTCACTTTGGTCATCTTGTCGCCAACCTGCAATTTACCGGCCACATCCAGCCCTTTAATGACCATGCCGAAGACAGCATAGTTCGGGTCCAGAAAATGCACCGGGTTGACGCAGATATAAAACTGCGACCCGGCAGAGTCCGGCTCCAGCGAGCGGGCCATCGCCACCGCGCCCGCCACATGAGTGAGCGGGTTCGCGGAGCCGTTGGACTTGAACTCGCCCTTGATGGTGTAGCCCGGCCCGCCTCGTCCGTTGCCCTGCGGGTCCCCGCCCTGCACGATTTTGGACGGCTCGGCGGGGTTCAGTTCTTCAATACGGTGGAACTTCAGCCCGTTGTAAAAGCCTTTGCGAACCAGCTTCTCAAAGTTTGCGACGCTGACGGGGGCATCTTTGGGGTACAGCTTGATTAAAATTGTCCCACGTGTGGTCACCATGCGGACAAGGTCTGCGTGCGGAGCAGGGTGCTTTGCCATCTTAGGCGGGGCGGCGAGAGCAGGAACGGCGAGGGCCGCAATGCCACACGCCGTGGCGGTCAGTGTCAGTCGAGCGAAACGAATCTGCATAAAGTCTCCTTGTGAGGAATAGGGGGAACGTGATGAGGGCATTGTAGCACGCCGGGCCGGGGGCGTCAAGGCGGGCGGTTGACTTGCCCCCCGCCAATCCGCCATACTAGAGGGAACTATTTATACGCTAAGGACCTTACCCCGTGACCAATGACGCCGCACAAACTTCTTCCAGAAAACTTCGCATCGGCATCCCGAAAGGCAGCCTGCAAGACGCCACGTTTGCCCTCTTCAAGAAAGCGGGCTGGGACTTCCGCGTGTCCGCCCGCTCGTATCAGCCGGTCGTCGACGACGACGAGCTGGAACCCGTCCTCCTGCGTGCCCAGGAAATCGCCCGCTATGTGGCAATGGGGGTCCTGGACTGCGGCCTGACCGGCCATGACAACGTGGTCGAATCCGAGGCCGATGTCTACGAAGTCTGCGAGCTGATTTACTCCAAAGCCACCTCCCGCCCCTACCGCTGGGTGCTGGCCGTGCCCCATGCCTCGCCTATCAGCGGCCCGAAAGACTTAGAGGGCAAGCGCATCGCCACTGAGCTTGTGAACGTCACCAAACGCTATTTAGAAAAGCACGGCGTCACCGCGCACGTCGAGTTTAGCTGGGGAGCCACCGAAGTCAAAGTCCCCGACCTTGTGGATGCCATTGTGGAAGGAACCGAGACCGGCAGCACGCTGGCCGCGCACGGCCTGAAAATCGTGGACACCCTGCTGGAAAGCACCACACGCCTGATCGCCAACCACACCTCGTGGGACGACGACTGGAAGCGCACCAAGATCGAAAACTTGCAGCTTTTGCTTCAAGGCGCGTTAGATGCCGACACGCTGGTCGGCCTCAAAATGAACGTCTCGCAGGAAAACCTCGCCGCCGTCATCGGTTTGCTGTCATCGCTCCGCAAGCCCACCGTCTCGCCGTTGGATGAAGAAGGCTGGGTGGCTTTGGAGACCATCATCCCCGAGAAAACCGTCCGCCACATCCTCCCCGCCCTCCGCCGCGCCGGAGCGCAGGGGCTGGTAGAATACCCGCTGAACAAGGTAATTTACTGAGAATAAGACTATGACAGTTCTTGAAAGCCTGTTTGAAGTCATCCGGCGCGACCATGTTCTCTCGCCACCGTTGCCTGCGGGACAGGTGAAAGAGCTTGAGGCAGGTCTCAGCTACCCTTTACCGACCGATTGGAAAGAGTTTTACTCGCTATGCAATGGTCTGTTACTATTCGATGACGCTTATACGTTTGTGCCTTTAGAAGAAGTGCGGCGGGTGCGGATCGACATTTACGGCGATGACATTGATTACGATGATGGGGCGACCCAGACTTGGTATTCCGTTTGCGATATACAGGACGGCAATTATATCGCCGCTGACCTCGCCTCTGTCAATGGCGATCATTGCCGAATGTTGGATTGTTTTCATGAGGACCTTGCCCCCGCTAAGATTATAGCCCTCTCGCTCACCGAGTTTCTGGACAAAGCTCTTAAAAGCGAGGGGAGGCAGTTCTGGCTGGTGGATTATCCGGGCTATGGCTACACGCCTAACGGCGGTCCCCCGGAGTGACAGTGAGGTATACCTATGCCTTTGGTTGTCCCTAAAACCGGTGCGGAGCCGTTTCATAATGGCACGTTTTTGCTGAAACGAACTTTGCGGGACTTCTGGCGGTGGTCGGCTTCGGATTTGGTAGGAAACGCCCTGCGCGGGATTCTGGCAGAATACATTGTCGCCACGGCGCTGGACTTGCCGCAGGCGGGGCGGGTGGAATGGGAGGCGTTCGATTTGGTGACGCCCGGTGGACTGACGCTGGAAGTCAAGTCGGCGGCGTATGTGCAGGCATGGGTGCAAAAGGCGCTGTCCAAAATCAAGTTCGGCATCGCGCCGACCCGTGCGTTTGAGGCCGTGACCAATGACCGTACCGGGCCATTGAAGCGTCAGGCAGACGTGTATGTCTTCTGCCTCCTGCACCATCAGGACCGGGCCACGGTGGACCCACTGGACATGGCGCACTGGACGTTTTACGTGCTGCCGACGGCGGCTTCAGAGCAGCAGTGCCCGACGCAAAAAAGCATCGTTCTGGCAAGCCTGCTCCGAATGAAACCGTGCCACTGTGCGTATGAAGAGTTAGCAAAAGCAATCGAGTCGATTGGAGAAACCTATGACAATCACCATTGAGCTGACCGATGAGCAGGAAGCCCGTCTGCGGGTGCTGGCCGACGCCGCCGGGCAGACCCTCGAAGAATGCGCCCATGACCTGCTGGTGCGGGCGCTGGACGAACTCGAAGCGGCAGACCGATTGGAAGCGGAAGGGACGGAAGCCAAATGACACTGACACTCAGCCCGGAAACGATGCGGGTCTTAACGAAAGCGGCGCAGCAGCAAGGGCGGACACCGGAGGAGCTGACGGAAGAAGCTGTTAGGGAAAAATACGCCGTGCCAGAAGAAAGCCATGAAGAGAAAAAAGCGCGTATTCAGGCGTTAATGGGCAGCATGGCCTATCTGGGTCCCTCGCGTATCACAGAAGATAGAGCCGAGGAAGTCGCCCGCGAGGAAAAGGCCCGTCAGCGATGAACATCGAAATCATAGATGCCAATGCTGTTACGGCCTTGCTGCGCGGTGAGGCGGGAAAAGAAAAAGTTTTGGAACGGCTGACTGACCCTGAAACGCACTGCCTTATGCACGCCGTCAACGTATGCGAAAGGCTTTGTTGCATAAATCATAGCAAGTAAGCGTCGGGCATTCCGAGTGCTGTCATCTTATTCAACGCACTGAGGCGCAATTTGGTTTCTGTGTCCTGAGCCGCCTCGGTGCGGGCGCGAAGCACGCCCCCGAAGATCGTCTTGAGCCGAAACATCGCTGTCTCCGCCAGACTGCGCCGATGGTAGCCGCTCTCGCGCTTCCACTTGGCGCGGCCCACTTGACGAATACGCCGCAGGTTCTCATCGCGGGCCAACCGCTCGGCTTTGCAGTTGCCATGCTGCCAGATTTTAGCACTGCGCCGAGGCGGAATGGCGGCTCTGGCATTGCGTTTGGCAATGACTTCATAACAGGAGGGATGGTCATAGCCCCCATCGGCGGACACCTGAGCGATGGGCTGCATCACCTGTTCCAGAAGTTCTGGCAGCATCTGGCCGTCACTGATAAGGTTCCCTCTCTTTTGGCTCTGCCGCAGGGGCAGACAGGTCTGCTGCTAAATCTATGGCAAGCCCTGCCTGCCTGCGGCAGAGGGTGCTGTAGCTGGGCGCGGTGATGTCTGCTTTGAGCAAAGTAATCAACGAGTGCAGCAAACCTTCCGTGGCCCGCAGTGGAAGGCGGTAAACCTCGCGCAGCCGCAGGGCACAGACAATGGCTTGATCGCTGTAGAGACGCGGTTTGCCGCGCTTACCCGTGCGTTCTTGCTTGCGCCAATGTTGCAGCACGTCTTTGTCCAGCCAAAGCAGAAGGCTTCCTCTTTGGACTAAGGCTGTGTTATAAATATAATCTTATAATCAGGCCAGTTGCGGACACGGTACTGTCCTTTTTGGCAGGGCTTTTGCCCTTTCTTGGGGACAGACCGCTTCTTTGGCTTTGGCGAGCCGTTGGAGCGGGAGGTATTCTTGTTGTTCACACGCTAAGAACACCCTCCGAGCCGTGTCTGCAACTTCCAACAACTATTTATGCAACAAAGCCTATGCGAAGTGTATTATGACGCCCTGCGAGTTGGAGGCGAAAGCGCAGGTGACGAAGCTGTCGATAAAACAGATCGCCTCGGCATAGAGATAGGGGAGGACATGGATGAGGCTTTCTGGAAATTGATTGGTCGCTTGAAGGTTAATCCTGGTCGGATTTCATTGGCGGACTGCTTTGCGCTGGCTCTTGCTATCCGCACCGGCGGAACGCTCGTCACGGCAGACCATCATGAGTTTGACCGGCTGGTCCCGCTCAACTTGTGCCCGATTTTGTTTATTCGGTAGGCGCTCAGAAAATTTGAAAACAGGTGTATGACTATGGCGACGGTGCAGATTTTAGATGACAACACGGCAAACCAGATCGCGGCGGGTGAGGTGGTCGAGCGGCCTGCCGCCGCCGTCAAAGAGCTGGTGGAAAACGCCCTGGATGCCGGGGCGCGGCAGATTTTAGTGGAGCTGGACGAAGGCGGCAAGTACTTGATTCGCGTCACCGACGACGGCGCGGGCATGGGCCGCGAAGATGCGGTGCTGGCATTGCAGCGGCACGCGACGTCCAAAATACGCACGGCGGATGACCTGTTTGCGATCACGACGATGGGCTTCCGAGGGGAGGCGCTGCCGTCGATTGCGTCGGTCTCGCAGATGACGATAACGACCAAGGCGGCGGGCGACGATGAGAGCGCGGGGGTGCAAATCCGGTGCGCGGGCGGGTCTTTGGACGAAGTTTCCGAAGTTGGGGCGCGGGCAGGGACGAGCATCACGGTGGAAAACCTGTTCTACAATGTCCCGGCACGGCTAAAGTTTTTAAAGTCGTCGTCGACCGAGCTGAACCATAGTGTTGAGCTGGTGCAGCGGCTCGCTTTGGCCCGGCCCGATGTGGCGTTCCGGCTGCTGCATGGCGGCGGGGAAGTGTTTGCCTCGGGCGGCGGCGGGGCGCTGATGGATGCCTGCGTTCATGTCTTCGGGCGCGAAACCGCCCGGCATCTGGTCCCGCTGGATTACGAAGGCGCGGGCCTGCGCGTCACCGGCTATATCGGAACCCCGGCGGCTCTGAAGTCCTCCCGGTCGGCCCAAAATACGTTTGTCAACCGGCGCTTCGTGCGAAACAAGGCCGTCACTCGCGCTCTGGACGAAGCGTATAAAAGCGTGCAAACCCTGCACGGTACGCGCTACCCGGCGGCAGTGGTACTGATTGAAGTTGACCCGGCCTCGGTGGATGTGAACGTCTCACCGACCAAAACCGAAGTGCGCTTCACCCGTGAGGGCGACATCTACGCGGCGGTCTACAAAGCCGTGCAGGAGGCGCTGATGGCGGGTGGGCTGGTCCCGACGCTGACACAGAAGATGAACCCCCGTGCGGAGGCCCCCCCCGCCCCCAATAATGGGGGAGCTAGAAAAGAGCTAGGAACCGGAGATCAGCCCTCACTCATGGCCGTGCCGTCGCGGCCTGCGGGGAACACGCGGCAGGAGCCGCGTGATATGACCGCGTTCCGCGAAGAGTTTCAGAGCCGCGCCCGGCCAACGGGCAATCCGTTTGCCGATACCGACGATGACCCCTTCGAGGGCGGCAGCGTGTCCGCGCCGGCTTCCCCGCAACCCGCCGCGACGGTAGGCGCAGACTACCGGGGGCATAATTTAGACTCCCTGCGCGTGCTGGCGCAAACGCGCAATATGTATATTCTGGCGCAGACCGATGACGCGCTCGTGCTGATTGACCAGCATATCGCCCATGAGCGCGTGCTGTACGAGCAGCTTCTGGCCGGGGCCGAAGGCGCGGGCGCAGGCGTGCCGACGCAGCGCTTGATGCTGCCGTTCACGCTGGAGCTGTCCCGCCGAGAAGCGCTTGTCATCGAAAAGCGCCTGGAAGACTTGCGCCGCGCCGGGTTTGACCTAGAGCCGTTCGGCGGCGATTCGTATGTGGTCCGCTCCGTGCCCGCGTCGGTCGCCCAGAAGCACATCAAAGCGCAGGGCGGCCCGGAGGAAGTCTTAAAAGAGATTGTGGATGAGCTGGTCGAAAAAACCGTCTCCCGCCGCCTGCTCCTGCCCGCCGAAGAAGTCTTAATCACAGCCTCGTGCAAGATGGCCGTCAAAGCCGGGGACCCGCTGACCTTTGATGAGATGAACGCGCTGGTCGCCGCCCTGATGAAGTCCGACAACCCCTACACCTGCCCGCACGGACGCCCCATCATCGTGGAGCTGCCCAACGGCGACTTAGACCGAAAGTTTGGACGGTAACACCTATGAAACAAAATTTCACTGCCCACCTGTGGCGAGAAGATGACTCTTATATTGCCCAATGTCTGGAAGTGGATGTTGCCAGTCAGGGCGACACCGAAACGGAGGCACTCGCCAATCTGGGAGAAGCACTTTCGCTGCACTTTGCGCCGCCTCTGGCAACGTGCCTGCCCCTCCTCCGTCCGCTGGAGGTAGAACTTGCCGCTTAAGCCCCTGCCGTTTCGTGAGGTCCGCCGCAGGCTGCTAGCGGCTGGTTTCACAGAAATCAGTCAGGAAGGCAGCCATGTAAAGTTTGCCCGGACAGCTCTTAACGGCACTCTCACAGCGATTGTACCACGGCATCGGGAAGTAAAAATGGGTACGCTTCGCTCCATCCTGCGGCAGGCGGGCCTTAGCATAGAAGTTTGGGAGGCATTGTAAGACAAAGTGCCAAGTGGCAAGACACATGATAAAATTACCGTCATCACGGCGGTTCTGGCCGTGCCTCTGTGGTGGTGGCTTGCGCCGGTCAAAGACGGCGTGGGGCTGACTATCGGGCTGGCCTCCTACCTCTTTTCCGGCTTCTGGCTGTCCGACGATTTGGATACCAACTGCCTGGCCTACAAACGCTGGGGAGCCTTTCGCTGGATTTGGTGGCCGTATCAGAAGCTCGTGCCGCACCGCTCCTGGGTATCGCATTCTATCGGTTTCGGCCCCATGTTCCGCGTCGCCTACTTTCTTGTCATGCTTTGGGCCTTGATGCGCGTGGTGCTGTGGCTGCTCATTGAAGCGCACGTTCCGGTCAACCGTGATGCCGTTCTGGGCGGCTTCTGGGGGCTGACGACCGACTGGACCCGCGAGCATCCGTCATGGGCCATGTGTGCGTTAATCGGCCTCGTTCTCGGCGGCCTCGCGCACTCCGTCGCTGACACCGTGGTAAGCTGGGCCAAGCGGGTCTGGTAACTGTACGTGAAAAGGAGAGCAGACTATGGGACTGGACTATGATTACAAACTCCGGTTCAAGCGCGAACAGTTGGGAGAAATCCTGCTTGCGGTCGCGGACGCCTCGCAGCCCAACGAAAACCCGCCGCTAGAAGTGATCCTGCCGGGCGGGGCGGAAGTCATCTCTTTGCCTTTTTCTCTACTCTGGCCAAAGGTAAGCTCTATCTCCTGTGACGCTGAGGACTTCCAGGACTTCTTGAGCTTTGGGACTTCACTATGGTTTGAGAGCGATGCCCTTCTGGAGCGGTACGCCAAAGCTCAAGCAGCGGAAGGGCATCCTCTACGGCGGGACGAGCAGGGGCGGCTCAATATCGGATATGTTTACCTGACCGTGATGCTGAAGTCGCAGCCTGGACGTCCCCGAACGCCGGAGACTGAGGCGCGGGACCGCTTGCCCTATCTGGATTTCACCTTCACGCCTGCGACCTCGCAAATGAGCCTGCTGTTTGCGGGTTCCGAGTCCGTGCGCCGCTTTTTCATCTCGCTGCTCGAACAGCACAACGGGATACGCGGGGAGTTCCACGACTCAGACTACGGCTGGGGGCCAATTACGATTTGGCCGGAAACTGCGCCTGACTACAACCCGGCCAACTTGCTGGACCTGCACGATGCGCTGGCTCCCGACACCCCCTACCACCGCTTCCCGATGAAATTTTAGCCCAACTCTGCGTACCCTCCTTGCGTCCGGCTTGCGGGATATGCTACAATAATGCCTGTTGAGGGCCTATAGCTCAACGGTTAGAGCTGCCGGCTCATAACTGGTAGGTTGGGGGTTCGAATCCCTCTGGGCCCATTTTTGCAATTTTCGTGTGTGGAATTCCGCTGCTATGACCCTGCTGCGTGCCGACGAATTGCTGTCCTCGGCGGTGGTTGCCAACAGCACAATGAATCGGGGGCGCGGTCTCAGCGGCGTCAACTCGTATGAGCGCGACCTGCACTTTGCTATTTTGCCATTTCTGGCGGCGCGGGTGCAGGAGCAGGGCAGCGCCCTCTGGTATGATGCCTGCTGCGGGCAGGGCCGCGCTCTCGTGGAGGCGGGTCGGCAGCTTGCCGCAATAGATTGGGGCGGTTGTGTGCAGATTGTCGGCGCGGATTTGGTGGGGATGTTTACGCCTGAGCGTGCCCCAAGTGTCTCGCTGATGGCGGCAGATGTCGCCGCGTTTCGACCCGACCGGCCTGCGGACTTGGTTACCTGTGTACATGGCCTGCATTATCTGGGGGACACACTGGGTTTCCTGGAAAGCGCCCACGAAATGCTTGCGCCGGGCGGGCTGTTTTTGGGGCATCTGGACCCGAAGAATATCCGGCTTGCCGACAGTGCTGTCTCCGCTTGGCGGCAGGCAGCGCGGCAGGCTCACACAAATGGCGTGGCAGTAGACTTGAAAAACCATATCCTGCGTTTTGAGCGGGCGAGCACCCCTCTGCGGTTCGGTATGAGTTATCAGGGGGCATCGGTGTCTGAAACCCCGAACTATACCAGCATCACCGTGATTGACTCATGGTATACGCAAGTTTGATGACCAAAAAGCCCTGGCATCTGCCGGGGCTTTCTTGACGTTTGGCGCGTGTTGCCAAAACTGTGTAGGTATGCTATCATTGCACACGTTTGATTTCAACGAGAGTTTGGAGGACAAAGAGTGACCATGAAGCTATTTAGCAGTGCGGCATTAGGGATGGCAGGGCTGGCCCTGCTGGCGGCATCGGCGGCGGCGGACAGCGTGACGCAGAAGCCGTTCGGAACCAAAGACGGCAAGGCCGTGACGCTCTACACGCTTACCAATTCGCACGGGGCGCAGGTGAGCATCCTGAACTACGGCGGCATCGTGCAGTCGCTGCGGGTTCCCGACAAAAACGGCAAGCTCGGCGATGTGGTGCTGGGCTTCGACTCGCTGGCCCGTTACGAGAAAGACAGCCCGTACTTCGGGGCGCTCATCGGGCGCTATGGCAACCGGATCGCGGGCGGCAAGTTTACGCTGGACGGCAAAGAATACAAGCTGTTTGTCAACAACGGCCCAAACTCCCTGCACGGCGGCAAAGTAGGCTTTGATAAGAAAGTCTGGGACTCGAAGCCGATTAAGACCAAAAATGGCGTCGGGCTGGACCTGCGCTACGTTTCCAAAGACGGCGAGGAAGGCTATCCCGGCACTCTCAGCGTCCATGTGATTTATACATGGACCGATAATGATGCTTTGAAGATTGTCTACACGGCGGTCACGGACAAAGACACGGTCTTCAACCCCACCAACCACTCGTATTTCAATCTCGCCGGGGCAGGCAGTGGCACGGTTTTAGACACGCGCCTGATGATCAACGCCAGCAAGTACACGCCCGTGGACAAGTCGCAAATCCCGACACAGGCCGGAACACCCGGGGCCGGAACGCCGTTTGACTTCCGCCGCTCGACCGCGATTGGCGCACGTATTGACGCCACAAATGCTCAGCTTGCCACCGGCAAAGGCTACGACCACAACTTTGTCATCAACGGAAGCGGCCTGCGTCTGGCCGCGCGGGCCTATTCGCCGCGCTCAGGCCGTGTCCTGACCATGTACACCAATGAGCCGGGCGTGCAGCTTTACACCGGCAACTTTCTGGATGGCAGAATGAAGGGCAAAGGCGGCAAGGTCTATGCTCACCGGGGCGCATTTGCCCTGGAAGCCCAGCACTTCCCGGACTCGCCGAACCACCCCAGCTTCCCGACCACCGAGCTGAAGCCGGGGCAGGTATATCACCAGACGACAGAGTACAAGTTCTCCGTGCGCCGATAGCCAGGAGTGGCATCACTGCATAATTCGCCACAATGCTGCCAGAATGCCGGGGGTGTAAAAACCCCCGGCACTCAGATTGGCACTTGCAATAGCCTCAGATAGCATTTATGCGACAGCGCTGCCTTAATCTATTCGGGAACCGGGGACCAGGCGCGGGCATTGTCACGGGCGAACTCTGCGAGAGACTTGGGTGCCCGCCCCGTGAGAGCGTAAACCGCGGGCGTCACGCGGGCCTCGGCCCCGTTTTTGATTGCCTCATCCAGACCGGCGAGCAACACAGCGTAGCCCTCGGGAATGCCTGCCGCCGTCAGGCGCTCACGCAACGCCTCGGGGGACAGGCTTCGATGCCGAACGGGCCTTCCTGCCGCGTCGGCAATCATGGCTGCCGCGTCGGCGTAACTCAGCGCCTCGGGGCCGGTGAGGATGTGAGCGCCGTTGTGGGGAGCCGTGTCGGTCAGAGCACGGAACGCGACTTCGGCGATGTCGCCTGCATCAATAAAGCCCACCCGGCCCTCGCCCGTCGCCGTCACAATCTCGCCGCCCGACCGGATTGACTCGCCATGCAGCCCCTCGGTGAAGTTCTGCATGAACCAGGACGGCTGCAAAACCGTCCATTCGGGCATCAATTCGTGAACCGCCTGATGTACCTGCCCCAGTACCGGCCCGCCTTCAGGAATGGCCGAGGAAGACAGCAGCACGGCCCGGCGCACCCCGGCATTCAGCGCTAGGTGCAGAAACGGGACCATGACCGCCTCGGGAGTGGGGGACCCGATGGGCGCGACCAGATACACCCGGTCCGCCCCTTCCAGCGCCGGGCCGTGCGTCGCTTCGTTGTCCCAGTCAAATGGGACATACTCGGTCGTGCCGTCATTGTGGCGGCTGCCTGCACGGAAGGAAGCGCCCGCGCCGCGCAGGCGGGCGGTCAGCGCCGTGCCCGTTTTGCCGCTTGCCCCCGTCACCAAAATCGTTTTCTCGCTCGCCATCTTATGCCTCCTCCTATACTGGAAAAGCGCCCAGAACCACCAGCGGGTTCCAGTAGTCGCGGTAGTGCGAGATTTTGCCGTCCGTCATATGCAATACGCCAATGTACCTCTGATTGTACGGTTTGCCAGTTGCCACCATTTCGCCCCGGCAGGCGAACTCGGTAATCAGCATTTCCGGGTCCGACTGGGCGTGCATCTGCACCTCGGTAAACTCAAAAAACCGGATAAACTCGGGGAAGTTCTGAAATTGCTTCCTGATTGCCTCGATGCCCCGCACCTCCGGCGGGTAGCCGGGCGGCGCAAACGGGTATTCAAATATCGCGTCCCCGCTCCACAGTGCCAGCCAGGCGGCGACATCTCCCTGCACCATCAACTCTAAAAACTGCGTCATTGCCTCGCGTGCGGTCATGGCTGCGTTTTCTCCTCTGCCGTCGTGCTATACTAAGAGCAAGTATAGAGCAGAGCGCGGCGGCGTGGCAACCCACAAACTGCCGCTTCTGTTGCCTAAGCGACAAAGCCGCCAAAGTGTTGGGAAAATAAGATGAACCATTCCGTTCCAGCGGGCCGCCCCGACCCTCGCGCCGAGCGGACCCGTTTGCGGCTACAGCAGACGATGGGAGAGATGCTGACGACGCAAAGCTTCGCCTCGGTCACTGTGCAGGAAATCACGCGCCGGGCCGAAGTGAACCGGGCAACGTTTTACGCCCATTTTCAGGACAAAGACGACCTGCTGGAATCGACCCTGCGCGAAAAATGCCGCCGGGTCCTTGAGGCCGCCCGGCCCGCGCCGTCTGCGCCCGCCCCTGCTGCCTGGCAGCATTTGATTTACTCCGTGCTGAAGTTTTTCGCCCAAATGCCTGCCGTGTGCCCGCAGGCGGCGCGGCAGTGGAACGGCATTGTCACCACGGCCATGCGCGAGGAGCTGGACTGCCTGCTGGAGGAATGGCTGGCCGCCGCCCGGCCCGACCAACTCGTCCCGGCAGTGGTCGTCGCGGCGGTCAGCGGGGCGATTGTCACTGCTGGTTTGCGCTGGCTGCGCGGCACAGCGCGGGAGACGCCCCAAGAAGGAGCCGAGGCTTTGACCGCGTTTCTGCTGCGAGGATTAAGTTTAGCTTAGAAAGTTGCACGTTTATGCCCGCTCGCGCCTCAGGACATCTCAGTGGTGGCAAATACACCGCCAGCCACACCACTGTCATTCAGGCCGCCGTTGCGCCCGCCCGTGCGGCGGCGGCTCTGGACTGCGTTTCCAAAATCTCGCTCGGCCTGATTAAGACCATGCACAACGGCCCGCCAGTTTTGAAATTCATCGACGAGTGCAACGGCTGCCTGCTCGTCAAAGTGCGCGGGCGGCGGTCCTTGCAGGAGGTGCGCGTCTACACAACTGACAAAGACGCCGCGCAGACGGCGATGGAAGCGGCCTTCGCGGGCGGCTCTTAGGGAGTCGTCCGGTCACGGCGCAGCAGGAGGCGAAAGCGGGGATGGCCGGGGCGGCGGGGGTCTACATAAACCAGCGCCCAGTCCGGGCGGGCGGCGAATGCCGCCGCCTGCCGGGGATTGCTCGTCAGCACGGCGTCAAAGTCGTATTTTTTAACCAGCGCGGCCCACGCGTGGGAGCCTGGCGTGCGGCTGAGGGTCACCATGTCGTCGAACGCCGACCCCACATAGACATCCAGCCGCCCATCGGTAAATACACGCTGATGGGGCCGCCGCCATAGCAGATAGCCGCCCGCCTCAAAGTCGTTCAGCAAACGCAGGTTTGTGGGAAGCCTCTCGGCGTCCATAAACGCGCACGCCTGCGCCGGGTAATCGTTGAGCCGGACCACCGCCTCGCCGATGCCCTCCGGGCTGACCCCCTTCGGCCCCAGCGCGGGCCGCAAAGCGACCCCGGCGGCCAGCGCCGTCATGCCCACAAGAGCCACAGCAAACGCTGCCGTCAGCCAGCGGGGCACCGTCACGCGCAGCCCCAGCGCCCGCCGCGCCTGAGACAACGCTGATGGGAAATGCGGCGCGGCTACTATTAGGCCGCCGACGGCAAACAACGCAATGTTCCGGGCGTGCAGCAGGGCCTCGGCAAACAGGGCCAGCACAACCAGTGTGTCAGCAAAATTGCGCCGACGGCTGAACAGCACTGAGCCGAACACCACGGCAGCGGCCAGCAGGAACGGTTGCCATTGCAGCAGCGGCAGGGTCGTTGATGGGTTCCACTCGGTCACGTTCGCCATCAGCGACGGGCTGCGGAGCGTTACCCAGATGTTTTCGTAGACGTGCCAGCCGTAAGGCGATACCATTGCCGCGCCCACGCAGGCCGCTCCCGTCGCCGCCATGCGCCAGGCGCCCGCCAACTGCACCTTAATGCTGCGCCGCGCCGCCTCTTCCTGCGCCCGCCCCGCCGCCGTCAGCAGGTCCGGCGAAAGCTGCCGCGCCCGCAGCCACTGTGCTATGGCCGTGAGCGCATCGCCCGCCGCCAGCATAAACAGCAGCCCCACCAGCACCACCACGCCCTGATGCAGATTGGTCCACAGCACACAAATTGGCAGCAGCCACAGCAGCAGCTTCGGACGCCCGGCACGCGCCCGCAGCACCAGCGGCAGGGAGACGGACAGCAGAAAATACGTGTAGGCATACGGCCGCTCCTGCACGCTTTCCTTCATGCCCACCAGCAGCAGCGCCGTCAGCGGAAACGCCCACACGCGCCCCGACCTCCGCGCCAGCCAGCCATAAGCCACGAGCGCCGTCGCCGCCGTCAGCCCCGCCAGCACCAGCCACGTCCCGAAAAATCCGCCGCCCCGAAACGCCGCCGCATAGACCACAAACGCCAGCCATTCGGGAACCGTCCAGGGCGTGCTGTATCGCACCCAGGAGTACGTGTCCCGATGCGGCAGGTGTCCCGAGTTCAGAATATCCGTGCCGGTGCGAAGCTCAAAAAACAGGTCGTTTTCCGGCTTCGGAAATAGGCACAGCAGCACCGCCAGCAGAACGGCCAGCATTGCCCCACTGATGTACTGCCGCCGCGCTCTTTTCATGCTGCTCATGCCGCTCATGCTGCTCATGCTCTTGCCAATTGACACCTTCCCGTGTCACAATACCCCATGACTTACATTCGTGAGGTGACGCCCCGGTTCAGCCAGCTTGACCCGGCAGGGATTTTGTTCTTTGGCGAAGTGTTCCCAATGTGTGCCGGGGTCTATGAGGACTTTATTGGGTCGCTTGGCTTCGGGTGGGATGAGTGGTTTAATCACCCGGAGATGGCGTCGCCAGTCAAGCACGCGGAGGCGGAGTATTTCAGGCCGCTCCGGGGTGGGCAGGTCTATGAAGTCAATGTCGAGATCGTTAGCCTCCGCACGAGCGCGTTTGAAGTGGCGTTCGCGCTGACGCAGGGCGAAACTTTAAACTGCCGGGTGCGGATTGTTCATGTGTTTATCAGCAAGGCGACCGGCGCAAAAACCGCCATTCCCGACGCAGTGCGGGCGGCGTTTACGCGGGCGGGTATCCGAGAAGGGTCAGAAGTGCCGTCCGCAGCAGCTTCCCCAGCGGTGAACGTGGGATAGATGCCACGCGGTGCTGACGCTGCACCCGCTCGAAGGGCAGCACCTCCGCGTTGTAGGCGCGGACGGCCTCAGCTAGCGCGGCCTCGGAGATGTCTCCTGCCGCTGCCAAGTGAATAGCCGCACCGAGGCGCGTGTCGGGCACGGCGACAAGCACGGACTCCGGGATGTTCTGCCGCTCCCAGAGGCGGCTGAGGCGGGCGACATCCACGCTCTCGCCGCCAATCTTCACGAAGTCCCCGAGACGACCCGCGATTGTCAGCACGTTCCCTGTCACACTGCCCCGGTCCTCGGTCAAAAACCAGCCGCTCTCTTTCGGGTCCACAAACCGGGCCGCGCCGTCGTCGCCTATCAGGCCATAGCCGGTTAAGAGCGCCGGACTTTCGATTTGGAGCCGACCGTCCCCGTCCGCCCGCGCCGTGACATGGGGCAGCAAAATCAGCGGCGGGTCGTCTTCCATCAACGCGGGCGGCACGGGGCGGGCGGTTGCCACCTGTGAGCAGCATTCAGACAGACCGTAGCTCGGCAGGGCGGGCCAGCCCAGAGCGCGGGCGGCACGGGCGAGTTCAATATTCAGTGCGCCGCCGCCGATGACTGCTGCCCGCAGGGTAGGGGAGCAGGGCAGCCCCGTCTGCACAAGGTCGTGAAGCTGCGTCGGGACCAGCGAGGTGAGCGCCGCGCCGGTGTCCGTCAGAAACGCCAAAAACGCCTGCGCTTCCCACTTTGCCTCCCCGCCGCCCCATTGATGCACCGTGGCCCCGCTGAGGTGTGCCCGCGCCAGAATGCCCAGGCCGCCGACATGAAACAGCGGCAGGGGCAGCGCCCACGAGTCGGCCCGCCTGGTCTCTAAATGCGTGTTGACCGCCGCCGCCGAAGCTAAAAGAGCGGCTTTGGAGAGCGCCACCCATTTCAGACCGCTCGATCCCGAGGTGGTCAGCCAGACGTGCGCCGTCAGCGTCGGCAGCGATGCCTGCGCGGCGAGAAGCCGCGCCCGCGTCTCTTCCGGCATACGCGGGTTCAGCAGCACTTCGATGTCGTCGGTGTCCCAGATGCGGGTGAGGTCTTTCGGGGTCATGGCAGAAGTATCCAGTCTAAGCGGGCCAGTTCCTCGTCAAAGCCAAAGCCGGTCCCGCCCGGCAGGGTCAAGTGCGGGCCATGCCAGCCTAGCTGCTCCGAGAACGCATTCCGTGCATAAGCCCGGTGGCTGACCAGCCCGTGCGTTTCTCCCGGCGCGAGGCGGGCGGCGACCCAGGCGGCGGTGAGCTGCCCGAAGGGGTGGTCAAGATACGTCGTCACGACGACGCGCCGCGCTGTTGTCAGAGGCGGCTCCGGGCCAAACCGGGCGGGCTTGTGAATGAGTGTCCCCGCGAACGCCCCCGCGTGCGTGTCCGCTGCCCGGTCCAGAGCGAGCGTGGCCCCGGTCGTTTGGCTCAGTTCCCACCATGTGTCTGCATCGAAGGGGCAGGGGTCTTCGACGAAGTCCAGCACGGGCCGCAAAGCATCTTGTCTTGCCATGCGGGCGGCAAACTCGGAGGCCGTCAGCGCTTCATTGTAATCCAGCCGCAGGCGCGGCTCCCCGTCCACCTCGGCCAAGCGCCGCGCCAGAGACAGCAAAACCTGTTCTTCGGCGTCCTGCTCCCCGCCGACTTTCAGCTTGAACCCCGTGAAGCCCTCGCCCAGCGCCCCCTCCAAAGCCTCCGGCACAGCGTCCGCCGCGCCCGGCAGCAGAAAATGGCTTGACGGCACGGTCAGCCCGTCCCAGAGCGAGCGGCCCTCGGCACGGGCCGCGCCGTCGAGCGCCGCAAAGGCCAGCGATGCCCGCGTGAGGTTTGTCGTTTCGCCCAAGCTGAGTTTTGCAAGCTGCTCGGTTAGCGGCAGGTCACCAAGTTCTTCCCAAGGGTGAACATCGGCATAGCCAACTGCCCTGCCTGCCGCGTCCACGCGGAGCAGAGCGCCGTGCCGGACAGGGCCGGATGAGCGGCCCAGCGGGGCCGGGGATGTCAGCGTGTAGGGATGATATGTGATAGGCATGATAAAGTATAATGCCCGCAAGAAAGCCTCGGGTTAAAACCCGAGGCTTTCTTGCGGGCATTTGCCCTCACAATTACGGCAGGCGCGGGAACTTCGAGAAGTCCGGCTTGCGCTTCTCCAAAAACGCTTCCTTGCCTTCTTTGGCTTCCTCGGTCATATAATACAGCAGCGTCGCATCGCCCGCCAGCTCCTGCAGGCCCATCTGCCCGTCGCAGTCGGCGTTCAAGGCCGCTTTCAGGCAGCGCAGGGCCAGCGGCGAATGCTGAAGCATCTCGCGGCACCAGACCAGCGTTTCAGCTTCCAGCGTGTCCACGGGAAACACGGCGTTGACCAGGCCCATTTGAAGCGCCTCTTCCGCGCCGTACTGACGGCACAAAAACCAGATTTCGCGGGCCTTCTTCTGTCCCACAATCCGGGCCAGGTAGCTGCTGCCGAGGCCGCCGTCAAACGAGCCGACTTTTGGGCCGGTCTGCCCGAACCGGGCGTTGTCCCCGGCAATGGTCAAATCGCAGATGACGTGCAGAACGTGTCCGCCGCCGATGGCGTACCCGGCGACCATCGCCACAACGGGCTTGGGCAGGGTGCGGATTTGCTTCTGCAAATCCAGCACGTTCAAGCGGGGCGTCCCGTCGCCGCCGACATAGCCGCCCGTGCCGCGCACTTTCTGGTCCCCGCCGGAGCAGAACGCTTCCTGGCCCGCGCCGGTCAGAATGACGACGCCGATTTGGCTGTCTTCGCGGGCGATTTTAAACGCTTCCTCAAGTTCCATCACCGTCTCCGGGCGGAAGGCATTGCGGACGTGTGGGCGGTTAATCGTCACTTTAGCGACGCCGTCATGCGTGCGCTCTAGTAAAATATCCTGGTAGGTTCCCCCCAGCGGGAGCCATTGTTCGGCTTGTTCACTCATTGCGATTCTCCAATTTCGTGTTGTGTTGTCAGCCCTGTTATATCAATGGCCGGAATGCCGGGGGTGTAAAACCCCCGGCAGGAAAGTCAGACGCCCTGCCGGGCTAAGGAAAATCCGCACAGACCAGTTAGCAAGCCTCTTCCGCCCAGAGGGCGGTTGAACGGAGTGCCGGGGGTTTTACACCCCCAGCATTCGACAAGTCTCCAAGAACGTATGGACGTGGGCGGCAAACGCTTTCGGCTGCTCCCACGGAACCCGGTGCGCGGCGTCGGGGACGACCCAAACCTGTGCGCCCGGAACCGTGTCCGACACTCGGCGGCAGATGGGCTGCTGCTTGCTGTCGTCTGCGCCCGCCACCCAGAGCAGGGGGCAGGGCAGCGCGGCCCACAGCGGCTCCTGCGTTCCGAGTGACCACCGGCGCAGGGCATCGGCCAGCCGGGCGCGGGAAAAGTCAGCCTCGCGCCGCTCGCCGCCCGGCCTGCCGCCGAATACGGCCTGTGCGTTCCAGTCGGCCAGCAGACTATCCCAGGGCTGTGCCTCGAAACGCCGCGCCCATGTCTCGTCATGTGCCCGCCGCGCTGCCCGCGCCCCGGCGTCGTCCAAACCGGGGTTTGCGCCAACGATGATGACGCCGTTCCAGGCTTTGGGAAACTGCGCTGCTAAGTGCAGGGCCAGCCGCCCGCCGAGCGAGTAGCCCAGCAGGTAATTCGGCCCTGTCCCGACGCGCCCGGCACAATAAGCATCAGCCCAGGCGGCGAGTGTCGGTGCGTCCGGGAACGCTTCCACACCAAATAAATCAGCCTTGACGACGCTCTGACCCGTGCCGAAGTCGCCAAAACCATCCCAGTCGTGGGGTGAGCCGAGAAAGCCGTGCAGACAGTGGATCATTTGGTATTCACCGTCAGCGCGTCATACGCCGCCCAGAAGCGGTGCGTCGCGTCGTCGTCGGGCACAATCTCGGTCAGCGTTCGGCGGGCAAAGTCTGCCGGTAAAGACGCCGGGACTTCCTCCCAGCGGGCATACTCCAGGCCCCAGAACCGGGCCAGCGGCTCAAAGTTTAACTCGTGCTGGTTTTGGAATGCCGGACTCGCAAACATCCGCTCAAAGATTTTGCCGCCGCCATTGTTGACGATAACTAAATGCGCGGACAGGTCGGGCCGCTGCCCTAAAATCCACGGCGCAGCCATGTCATACATCGCCGTCAAATCGCCGACCAGCGCCCAGTTTTCGCGCCCGTCCTCGCTGAAGCCCAGAAACGTGGACACCTGCCCGTCAATCCCGTTCAAGCCCCGGCTTGCGGCCATCTCGAAGTTTTTCGGCGTTCGCGTCGCCGCCAAATCCCACTCGCGCACCGGCAGGCTGTTCCCTAGAAACAGCCGCGCCCCGTCGGGAATGAGGGCAGACAGCCTCGCAATCAGCCCCGGCTCCGAGCGCGGCTCGGCTTGCAAAAGCTGCTGAATGGCCGCGTTGAACGTGCGGTCCCGCGCCAAAAGGGCCTCCTGCCCGGCAGACGGCGGGCGGGGCGTCAGGGTCAAGGCGGGCAGCAGCCGGGCCAGCGGGGCGCAAATTAACTCGCCGTGCGTCGCCCCGGTGAACGGCTGCGTGCTGACAGACAGCAGGGGCAGGTGCGCCAAACCATCGTCCAAATCCCGCCACAGGCGCAGGGTCGGCACGCCGCCGAGGCGCAGAACGCCGTCCATCCAGGGCCTGCCGTCCGCGTTCTTCAGCGCCCGCGCCCCGGCGTGCAGGGCTTGGGCTTCCAGCCGGGGATGCTCCCGCAGGCCCGATAAGCCTTCCGCCAGCACGGGAGCGCCGAGGGCGGTTAAGAAGTCCAGCGCCGGGCCGCGCTCGGCGGGGGCAAGCGGGCCGACAATGACGACCGGCGAGCAGCTTGCGTCCAGAAACTGCCCCAAAACTACCTGTGCACCTTTGGTGTCAATCGGCAGCGCGGGCGCGGTTTGTTCTGTCACCATCGCCACTGTTGGTGTCGGCGGCGGCCCGAGCAGCGGCTCGTCAAAGCACACGTTCAAATGCAAAGGCCGCGTTCGGCTCCACTCGACTAGGCTGATCCGCTCCGCGCCCGCCAAATCCGCTGCCTGCTCCACATAGACGCCGAACAAGCCCACCTGCTCGGCGGTCTGCGGCGCACCCGTCCCCCGGAAGCGTCGGGGCCGGTCGGCGGTCATCACCAGCAGCGGCAGGCCGCTGTAATAGGCTTCCATTGTCCCCGGCAGCAGCTCGCCCGCCGCCGTGCCCGACGTCGTCACCACGGCCACCGGGCGGCCTGTCGCCTTGATGCGCCCCAGCGCGAAGAACGCCGCAGAACGCTCCTCAAAAAACGACCACCGCTGAAAGCGTGTGTCCCCGGCGAACTGCACTACCAGCGGAGCGCTCCGGGCACCCGCGCAGAGGCACACTTCCCGCACGCCGAACTCGGCCAGCACGTCCGCCAGATGCGCTGCCAGCGCCGCGTTTTGAAAATCTTCTGTCATAGGCCCAGCAACTTCTTTACCGAGTCTCGCTTGCGCTGAAACTCCGCCCACTCGCGGCCCGCCACGCTTTCGCGGATAATGCCGCAGCCCGCACCAATTCTGAGGGTTTGCCCGGTCCACATCAAGCTGCGAACGCTGATCAAACAAAACGCGCTGCCGTCGGCCATCTGCGCCCCGAAGGGCGCTCCAAACGTGCCCCGACCCTGCCCTGCCGTGCTGTCCAGATGCCGCAGCCAATGGGTGCTTGCTTGACGGGGCAGACCGCCCAGCGCGGGCGTCGGGTGCAGCGCCCGTGCGACGGCCTCGAAGGACGGCGTGCCTGACAGCATGACCTCAATCGGCGTTCGCAGATGCCAGAGTGTCGGCAGCTTGACCACGTGGGTTTCGCCCACGCGGACCTTGCCAAACGGGGCCAGCGTCGCCGTCATGCCTTCAATGACCAGCGCGTGTTCGCGGCGCTCTTTGGGGTCAGCCAGAAACCGCGCCTCGGCGGCATCGGCCTCAGCGGGGGGCGGGGCGGGGAGGGTTCCGGCCAGCGCCATTGTGCTGAGAACGCCGTTTTGGATAGAAAACAGCACTTCGGGTGACGCGCCCAGCACGCCGCCCTCAGCAGTCCAGCGGCCATAGGGCGTCAGGGTGTCGGGGACGCGCAGCAGCCGAGAAACCCATTGTGCGATTGGCAAGGTGGGGCAGTGCCATTCCGCCTGCTCAAAAAAGACGGGAACGGCTTTGGCGAGCTGCCCGGACTCGAACCGCTCCTGCAAGTCGGCAAACGCGGCGTCATACGCCGGGCGCGAAGGCGCGGCCCAGTCCAGCGGGGGCATCTCAGTTTCGGCAAGGGGCAGGTCGGAGGCGGTGACGGTGCGGACCCAGTGCGGGTCGGTCGGGTCTTTGGGGACCAGCCAGGGGCGGGGGGTATCCAGAAAGAAATCGGGGGCATAGACACTGAAAACGCCTGGGGCAGGGGCTTCCGCCCGCCGCCCGGCGCTTTCCGTCAGCCACACGCGGCGCGACTTGCCCGGTACGGCGGGCATTCCCAGCAGCGCCCCCGCCTCGGGCAGACTGAACTGCTCGGGCAGGAGAGCTTGTTCCGGCTGCAATGCGCCCATCGGTTCTTTGTGCTTCTTTTCTAAATCGGTCAGTGAATCGTAGTGACTAATGGCCGACATTGTACTCTTTTTCACAAAGAACTGTCAAGGCGCAGAGCGGCTCCTGCTACCACGGCAGGACGCCATCTTCGTCAAAGAAGCCGCCGGTCGGACCGTCTGCGGGCAGGGTCGCCAGGTGAACGGCGATGGTCGCGCCCTGCTCCACAGTGCGCGGGCCGCTGTGGGCGTTCAGGTCCGTGGCTACGTAGCCGGGGTTGGCGCTGTTGATTTTGATGGGCGTGTCTTTGAGCTGGTCGGCCCAGATCACCGTCATCATGTTCAGCGCCGCTTTGGAAGAGTTGTAGGCCAGCGGCTTGACGGCGGCGAAGCCCCAGTCCGGGTCACTGTTCGAGGTGAGTGAGCCGAGTTCGCTGGACATATTCACAATCCGGCCTGCGTCGGACTTCTTCAGCAGCGGCAGGAACGCCTCGGTGACGCTGTAGACGCCAAACACATTGGTTTCGTAAGTGCGGCGCAACAGGTCCAGCGTCAGCCCGCCCGCTGGCCCTTCCAGGGCAATGCCCGCGTTGTTGACCAGCACATCCAGCCGCCCAAAGTCCCGCTCCACCTGGGCGGCGGCGGCGGCAAGGCCGTCCGGGTCAGTCACGTCCACCGCGACAAAGCGGGCGTCCGCGCCGCCTTCGCGCAGCTCCGCCGCTGCTGTCTCGCCGCGCTCCGAGTCGCGTGCGCCGACCAGAACTATCATGCCCGCCGCGCCAAGCTGCCGGGCGATCTCTTTGCCGATGCCTTTGTTCGCGCCGGTAATGAGCGCAATTTTCTTGTCTGTCATCTTTTTTTCCTCTACGCGTTATGCTGAGAAGAGTATGACACAAACGCGCCGCCCGTGTCGGTCAGATTTATGCGCTTTGCACGCGAAAATGAGCAGAAACGTGCTTGGAAGATCGCCCCCCGCCCCCAATTCTGGGGGAGCCAGATAATCAGGAAAGAGCCGGAAAGAAGGGCAGGGGCAAGCCCTGCCCCTACGGGTCCGTTTCCGGTCTGACACTGGCTCCCCCAGAATTGGGGGCGGGGGGGCGATCCGGCGGCGTTCTACCCCGTGACTTAGAGGTGTGCCTGCCGCCGGTATTCCAGGGGAGACAGCCCCGTAGCCCGCCTGAAGTGGGCGGCGAGGTGGCTCTGCTGGGCAAACCCGGCGGCGGCAGCGATCTGGCCGACCGACAGCGTGTTCCGGCGCAGCAGCCGTGCGGCGGCCTCCAGGCGGGAGCGCAGCACAAACGCATGAACCGTCTCGCCCGTGGCTCGCTTGAACAGCCGGGCAAAATGATACGGGCTGACCCCGGCCAAGGCGGCGACTTCCGGCAGGGTGAGGGCCGCGCCCAGGTTGCCGCGCACGTAGTCTTTGATGCGCCTCATCTGCGGCCCGGATAAACCGCTTCCCGCCGAGACGGCCCGGACGGGGGCCGCGCCGTAGGAAGTCAGCAGGTGCGCGGCCAGGGCTGTGGACAGGCACTCGGCGAACAGCGGCCCGCCCGCGCCGCCCGTCCGGGCCTCCTCACTCAGCGCAAGCCCCAGATGCCGCAGGCGCGGGTCGTCGACCTCCGCGATGCCCACAAGCTCGGTCCGGCAGACGCCCATTTCCTGCGCCGTGCGCTGCAGCAGCGCAGGCCGCACCAGCAGGTGCAGCACCTCGCCGGGCACGGTACACCGCGCCCGCCCTGCGTCTCCCGACGGCACAAGCAGCATCTCGCCGGGTCCCTGCACCACCCGCCGCGTGCGCCCGCCCCGAGAAAGCCAGAGGTCGCACCGCTGCCCGAGGTTCAGGCAGACGAGATGCTCCGCCCGCGCCGGTGTATCCCGCTCGCCCGGTGTAAAGAGGTGCTTTTCTAGTGCCAGTCCGTCCCACCCCGCCGCACGGCTTGACAGCAGGAGCGAAGGTGGAAGCGTGTCAGATTTTGACAGGTACATGGTAGATTTACCTTCGCTTTCAGCATTTTGAGCGATAGAAGTCGCTAGACACAAAAAAGACGCGGGAAGCCCCCGCGCCTTTGCCGCTGTATGCCGTGTTTCTAAACCGTCGCAAGACGCTCGCTGTCGGTCCACTCTTCCGGGAGCGGCATGGACAGCGCGTGTTCAAACTGCGCTTTGTAGAGATGGTAATACAGGCTCCGGTTTGCCAGCAGGTCCGTGTGTGACCCGACCTCGACGATTCTTCCATCCTGCATCGCCACAATTTTGTCGGCGTGCATGATAGTTGAGAGCCTGTGAGCAATTATTAAAGTGGTCCTGCCTACCATCAATCTGTTAAGTGCATTTTGTATCAGCGTCTCGCTTTCGGAGTCGAGCGCCGATGTCGCTTCGTCCAGAATCAAGATGCGCGGGTCACGAAGGAACGCACGGGTGATGGCAAGGCGCTGCTTCTGACCACCGGACAGCTTTGTGCCGCGCTCGCCGATCTCCGTCTCGTAGCCATCGGGCAACGACTCTATGAAGTGGTGGGCATTGCCCGCGACGGCGGCTTCCACAATTTCCTCGTCGGTGGCATCCGGGCGGCCATAGAGAATGTTGTCCTTGATGCTTCCCGTAAACAGAATATTATCCTGAAGCACCATGCCGATTTGATTTCGCAGGGATTTCACTTTGACATCGGCGATGTTTTGGCCGTCTACCGAGATTTTGCCGCCGGTGACGTCATAAAAGCGCGGCACGAGGTTGACGAGAGTGGATTTGCCCGCGCCCGAGGGGCCGACAAACGCCACGACTTCGCCGGGCAGAATGTCCAAATCCAGGTTCTTCAAGATAGGCACGTCGGGGTCGTAGCCGAAGGAGACGTTTTGCAGGCTGACGCGGCCCTGAATGCGCTCCGGCAGGGCAACGGCTCCGGGAGCGTCGGCAATATCGGGGGCAATATCGAAGATGTCAAAGATGCGGTCAATCGCCGCCCCGGCATTTGCGATCACGGCGGCCATGTCGGTCAGGCGCTGCAAGGGAAAGTAAAACAGGCCGAGCGTGGTCCAGAACGTAATCATCATGCCGGTCGTCATCCGCCCGGCGATGACTTCATGCGCCCCAAACAGCACGACCGTGATGGGGGCCACGCTCGTCAGCACATTGGAGGCCGCCATGTTCAGCGCCTGATATAAGTACGTCGTCACCTGCCGGTCATAGAGCGAGCGGTTCATGCGGATAAACATCCGGGTTTCGCGCTTCTCGCGGGCGAATGCCTGCACCACGGTCACGCCCGCCATCTTCTCCTGCACCTGCCCGGACATCTCCGACAGCCCTTCCTGCACGGCATGAGACGCTTTGCGGATGCGCTGCCCGAAGAAGCGGACGCTGAACACCCAGATCGGCAGCACAGCCAGAGACACCAAAGCCATGCGCGGCGACAGCAGGAACAGCCAGATGGCAATGCCGATGACCGACAGTGAGTCCATCCACAAAAGCGTGCAGGCGTTGCCGATAAAGTTCTGCGCCAGCGCAATATCCGACGTCAGCCGCGAGACAATAGACCCCGAGCGGTTCTGCTGAAAAAACGACAGCGACAAGTTCTGGATATGCTCATACAAATCATTGCGGAGCTTGAAAATCACGAGCTGCCCGCCGATGCCGACCATAAAACCGCGCAGAAACACCACGAAGCCAATCAGCAGCAGGGCGGCGATGACCGACCCGAGCAGGAAGTTTGCCTGCCCAACCGGCCCGGCGTGCGGCTCGAAGTGATGCACGTAATGGTCCAGCACCGGGTACAGCCGGTTGGTGCGTCCCGAATGCGCCGCCGGAGCAGTGTGACCGATAATCCGGTCAATCACATAGCCGGTGACGCTAGGCACGACCGCGCCGAGGGCATAGTTTGCGACCCCGCAGAGGGTGGCGAACCCGAACAGGGGCAGGTAAGGCTTCAGGTAGGCGAGAAAGCGCAACATAGCCTGCCGCTCTTTGCGGGCATCGCGGACGGTTTCGTCGGCCAGTGTCATACGCCGCTCGGCCAGCGAATCGCGCTTGCGGGTGGAGGGCATAAACGGCAGCCGGGGCTTGCGTCTTGTTCTAGGCGTGGGGCTTGCGGAATTGGCGGCGGGCATCGGCGGGTCTCCTGTCGAAGAAACCGGAAGCGGCTTCCAAATCTAACGGTAGCCCTATTGTGCCACATTGATGCATCTATTTATATAAAATTCGCTGATGTTTGGCAAAAAGGCTGATTTTCTTTCGGCGACTTCTCGGGTATCATGGTGAGGTATCATAACGTCAGGCACGCAACGTTTTTCTTATTTTGACATTTCCAGAAGGCAGGACAGCATCTATGACAGTGGTAGTCACCGGGGCATCCGGGTTCGTCGGGCGGCACATTTGCGCCGCGCTCGTGAAAGTCGGCCTCCCCGTGCGCGGCCTGGTGCGCCAGATTCCCATCCGCAAAAATCAGGTGGACGGCGTGGAGTATGTGCGCGGCGTGGACATCGCTGACGCCGTTACGTTTACCCCGGAAATGTTTAAAGACGCCGATGCCGTCATACATCTGGTCGGTATCATTCAGGAAAACAAGAAGAAGGGGCAGACGTTCCAGCGTATTCATGTCGAAGGCACGCGCACGGTGGTGGACGAGGCCAAGCGCAACGGTTTTGACGGGCGCTTTGTCTATATGAGCGCCATCGGGGCATCGCAGAGCGCCCCTGCCGAATACTCGCGCACGAAGTATCAGGCCGAGCGGATTGTGACTGGCAGCGGCCTGCCGCACACCATTTTCCGGCCCTCGCTGGTGCTGGGCGCTGACGGCGAGTTTGTGGCGCAGATGAAAGATTTGGTCCTGCACGGCGGCCTGCCCTCGGGGCCGTTTCCGGTCATCCCCGTGCCGGGGCCGGGCTTCAATTTGTTCCAGCCTATCTGGGCCGATGACCTGGCACAGTGCGTCGTCAAATCGCTGACGACGGGAGCGACGATCAATCAGCTTTACGAAGTCGGCGGGGCAACGCAGCTTTCGTTCAACGAGCTTCTCAAAGGCTTTGCGCGGGGCCTCGGCGTCCCCAAAAAGCGCCTGCTCCACGCCCCTATCCCCCTGCTGTTCGCCGCCGCGACCGTAATGGAGAAGTTCACTTCCACGCCGCTGGTGACACGCGATCAGCTCAAAAACTTGGAGCGGGACAATATCACCACCTCGCAGGCTGTCAAAGAAGTGTTCGGCGTGGACCCGCTCACGTTTGACCAGATGATTACGAAAATATACGCTCACGGAAAATCTTAACGAAAGTGCTGATTCTATGCCGCCTCGCTGCATCGGGTGTCTCACTCCCTTTATGCCCGGCGCGACTGCCTGCCCGAACTGTGGCCGGCCCGCCCCCTCCACGTCCGCGCTGACAAAGCAAAAAGACCTGGACTCAACCCAGTTTATCCGAATCGCCCCCGGCGACCTGCTGCCCGAGGACGACCTGCCAGCCGACTTTGATGCTCCGCCACCACTCGTGCCGCGCCCTGGCTCTGGCCGCCGCTCATTGGTATTGGCCGTGGTTCTCGGCCTGCTGGCCGGGGCGTTTCTGCTCCTCGTCATGGTCGCCTTGTCCCGCGCCCGGCACTAACTTTTTGACCCAATTGAGCCTGCCGCCCCCTGCTGACCGTGCAGGCGGCTTAGAAGCGAGACAGCCACTTATGGCCGCAAAATCCTCCGAGAAAACGTACACCGACCCGGCTCTGCGAGACAAGCTCAAACAGGAAATCATTGACGCCGACAAAGGCGGGCGGCCCGGCCAGTGGAGTGCCCGCAAAGCCCAGCTTCTGGCCCACGCCTACGAAAGCGCGGGCGGCGGCTACCTTCAGGACGCGCCGACCGAGGCGCAAAAGCACCTGCACGAGTGGACCGAGGAAGAGTGGACCACGCAGGACGGTCAGCCCGCCGAGCGAGTCGACGGAATGCACCGTTACCTGCCGAAAGAAGCCTGGGACGCGCTGACCCCCGAAGAAAAAGCCGCCACCGAGCAGAAAAAGCACGACGCCGATGCCGCCGGGCATCATTTCGCTGAAAACACCGAAGCCGCTAAAGAAGCCCGCTCCGAGGCGCAGGAGCATGAGGCGTAACATCAGCACGAAAATCAGCCCCGGCGACAGTGTCGCCGGGGCTGATTTTCATTGTTCAAGGTGTGATTCTAAGATGCGATTTGCTCCCACTCCTCGGCAGCAAGGCCAAACCGGGTCAAATGCTTTACATTGCGCGTCGCTACGATATATTGCTCGGAAGATAGACCAAGACTGAGAACCTGCGCGGCTAAAATCACATCGCCGTCGAGTGCGTGACGGTCAGATGTCGGCTGGCCCGCACGGCGTACCTGCCCCCAGAGTACGGCGGCGGCTGTGAGGTGGTCGGTCGTCAGCGGAACGAAGCGGGCGGGGTCAAAGCAAAAATCCTGCAATCGGGCAAGCTGCCGGGTTGCCTGGCGCATTTCCAGCTCGCGTGCTTCTTCGTAATAGACAATGGCCGGAACAAGAAAAAGCGAACCAGCTTGTTCGCAGTCCGTCATCCACTGCCGACATTGCTGTGAAGAGTTGGGCGCAGTCCCGGCGCGGGGCGGCGCGACCGCCGCATTTCCGAGCGGGTAGGAGTCCAATAGGAGTCCAAAATGATAAAGGGGTAGTGTGCCATCAGATACTTACCCGTTGCCGGGCCGTCTGATAATCTTCCCAAATCTCTTGATCGGCAGCGGCTTCCTCTTGCGTCAGTTCTGCATCCTCGGCTTCCCATTGAGCGAAAAGTTCTTTGGCTGAGGTGCTTACCTTTCCATCCGGGCGCGGCGGCAGGCCATACTCCTGCTGCCAGTGCTGAAGCAAAGTTTGTACCGACGGAGCCTTTGGGACTAGAGGAAAAGCCCGCCGAAGCAGCTCATTAAGAGAGACACCTTCGCGCTCAGCATACTGACGCACGGCAGTTTCTATTTCCGGGGCAATTTGAAGAGACATCACTTATTATAGACCAAGAACAGCTAAAATCCGTGCGTCGGGTATAATGAATACATCCGTTCGCTTTGTTTTCTGCCCTCGTGCGAAAGATGTATTCTGTGACTATCCCAAACTTAGAACAATCCCTGCAAGCCTACTTTGGCTATGGCGACTTCCGGCCCTTACAGCGGGAGGCGGTCGAAGGCACACTGGCGGGGCGGGATGTGCTGGTGGTCATGCCGACGGGGGCGGGGAAGTCGCTGACGTTTCAGCTTCCTGCCGCGCTGTCGGAGGGCGTGACGGTGGTGGTGTCGCCGCTGATTGCTCTGATGCGCGATCAGGTGGATGCGCTGAACAATCGGCCCGAATTTGAGAAAATCGGCTGCGCGGCGCTGACTTCGCTGCAATCGCCCGAGGAGCAGTCGGCCCTGCTGCGAGACATTCGCGGGGGGCGGGTCAAGCTGATTTATGTGGCCCCGGAGCGGTTCCGCTCGGGGGCGTTTATGGATGCCTTGAAGGCTGTGAAAGTCGCCCGGTTCGTCGTGGACGAGGCGCATTGCATCTCCGAGTGGGGGCACGATTTCCGGCCCGATTATTTGTCCCTGCGCGAAGTGGTGGAAACTCTGGGAAACCCGCCGCTGTTTGCGGCGACAGCGACGGCGACGACGCGGGTGCAGGAGTCCATTGTCGCCAATTTGGGGATGCGGGACCCGCTTGTGTTAGTCGGCGGCTTCAACCGGCCTAACCTGCACTTTTCAGTGCATCGGTGCAAAAGCGAGCAGGACCGCGAAGACCGGCTCATCCGCGCCCTGCCAAAGCTGTCCGCACGGGGCGGCTCGGGGCTGATTTATGTGGCGACACGCAAGCAGTGCGAGCAGGTCTTCGAGGAGGCCGACCGGGCGCTGGCGAAGATCGGGCAGCGGGCGGGAATGTACCACGCCGGATTAGACCCGGACACGCGGACGCAGATGCAGCGGGACTGGCTGAACGGCGAGCGGCAGGTTTTGGTGGCGACAAATGCGTTTGGCATGGGCATAGACAAGCCCGATGTCCGCTTTGTGATTCACTGCGCCTGCCCGGATAGCCTAGAGAGTTATTATCAGGAGGCGGGCCGGGCCGGGCGCGACGGCGAAAAAAGCCGCTGCGTGATTTTGTACCACTTCGCCGACCGGCGTACCCGCGAATGGTTTATCGACAACGAAGCGCTGACAGTCGGCGCGACCGAGCAGGCCTTCGGCATTATTCGCTCCCACACCGACAAAGAAAACACCGCCCGGTTGCCAAAAGGGTGGGGGATGGCGCTGGACTGGAGCGATATCAAGTCGCGCCTCGCGCTCGGTGAGCTGGAGCGGGCGGAGCTGGTGACCCGTGTGGCGCAGACCGGCGACGGCACGACGCTGACCCTCACCCGGCGCGACTTCCCAATGTCGGCGCGGCAGGAGATTGCCGCCGATTTAGCCAAGCAGCGGGCTAACCGTCTGCGGCGTCTCGACGAAATTATTGACTACTGCAAGACCCCGTACTGCCGCCGCCGCACGGTGCTAGACTACTTCGGGGACCGGCAGGAGCCGCCGCCCACGAACTTCTGCTGCGACAACTGCGACTCGCCGCCTGCTGATTTGCAGGCCCGCGAGCAGCCCCGCCTGCCGTCGGTCCCGATGCCCGTAGAGGTGGACCCCGCCGATATTCACTCGGTCCTGCACGCCCTTGATGCCATGAAGCCCGCCGTGGGCAAAACGCGCCTGAACAAGCTCCTGCGCGGAGTCGCTGCCAAAGAAGGACGCGGCCCGGTCCCCGAAAGCCACCCGCTGTTTGGCCTGTTTCGCGGCTCCACGCAGGCAGGTGTCAATGACTTCTTAGAAGCCTTAGTGGCGGCGGGCCTGCTGCATCAGGGCGATGAAGACGCTTATTTCGTCTGCACCGTGACCGCCAAAGGCCGCATGGCCTGGCAGAATGAGGCCGCCGTAGCCGTGCCGCTCCCACGCAACCCGAGTCAGTGGAACGCCAATGACGCAGGCAGCGACGACGTTTTAACCGAGCTGAAGCTGTGGCGCACGCAGCAGGCGTCCCGCGAGGCCGTGCCGCCCTACTGCGTGTTCAGTGACAAGACGCTGATGGAGATTGCCCGTCACCGCCCGCAGTCTGAAGATGACTTGCTGGCCGTCAGCGGCGTCGGGCCGGGCAAACTAGATAAGTACGGGGCGCTGGTGCTGAAGATTACGGGGGAATAAGAGGCCCCCTAGCCCCCAATTCTGGGGGAACCGGATAATTAGAATATGGCCCTTTCGTTCCTGCTCTGGCTCCCCAGAATTGGGGCGGGGGGCCTCTTCTGGCAAGACAAAACCATGAACAAAACACACGTCGCCCTCGCGCTGGCCCTGTCCGCCCTTTGCTTGCCCTTCGCCCTGACGGGCTGCGGCGGCGGGGGAGGCGGCAGCAGCACGCCCTCGCCCGCCGCCGCGACGTTTACGCCAAACTACGTCGCTTCCGTCACGCCCTACCACTGGCCCGCGCTGCCGGTGCGCGTGTATTTTGCCAACGATTTGACCGTCACGCCCAAAGGCGGCATGGCGACGCGGCTGAACACGCTCTATCAGACTGGCTTTGACCGCTGGCCTGCGGCCACCAATGGCGTTGTCAGCTACCAAGTTGTCACCGACCCGGCGCAGGCGCAGATTACGGTTTCCACTGTCACCGTGCCTGACCCGGCGGGGCAGGCGGAAACTGGCCTCACCACCGTGGCCCACACCGGCTCCGTCTTGACCGCCGCCACGGTGCAGATTTTCGTCTGGCCCGACATCACCCCCGCCCAGTTGACGCAGGGGCAGGTCGCCACGGCGACCCACGAGTTCGGTCACGCCCTCGGTATCGGCGGCCACAGCCCCGTCTCCACCGATGAAATGTTCGCCCTCCATGCCCCCGACCAGGATGTTCTGCTGTCCCCCCGGGATGTGAACACGATCAAAACGATCTACGCACCGCTATTTTAGCAGGCCCTGATGGGACGGGTCTACAAAGGGGCGGGACTGAACGATGTATACTGTGCCGCCCAGATAGGCCCATTCAATATCCTGGTCGCGTCCGCCAAAGACGCCTTTGATCGCAAGCGCGGCACGGGACAGGCGACGCACTACGTCATCAGTCAGGACGGTGCGGGGGCCGACAATCGCGGTTTCTTTGACCCCGCCGTTTGCGTCAAACTCCAGCAGGCTGTCTTCGCCGGAGCGCGTCAGCACCCGAACGGCATTGGACGCCGGGCGGTACAAAAGCTGCTCGGCCACTTTCACCCCGTCCACCACTTTGATTCCCAGTCCGCGCTTGGCGCTGACATAGACCGCACCCTTGTTGGCCGGGTTGTACGGGTCGGTCGTAATCAGCACGCCCGCGCTTTCGGCATTGATGCCTACCTGTATCAGCACGGCCATGTAAACTTTGCGGTGGTCGATGCCTGCCCGCATCCGCGCATCGAACGCTTCCAGGTTCCAGACCGAAGCCCAGACGGTTTTGATTGCTTCGGTCAGCGCCGTCTCGCCCCGCACATTGGGCACGGTCGTATACAGCCCCGCACCGACAAAGTCCGGCAGGTCCTCGGCATTGGTGGAGGAGCGCACGAACAGGCCCAACCCGGCGTAGTTCGCCCGAACGCGGGCCAGCACGGTGGCTTGCAGCGGGGCGCTGAGATGGCCGGCCTGTATCTGCGCCCGCAGCGCCGTCAGCTTCGTGCGGCGGTAAGCCGGGGCGTGGGGCACACGCGGGTCGCGCAGGAGGGCGTCAATGGCTGGCCCAAGCCTGTTTTCGTCCAGAAACTGCTGATAGGCGGCAAACGGCAGCGTGAAACCGGGCGGGACCGACAGGCCAGGCAGGGCGGCGTGCGCGACTTCGCCGAGATTTGCGGACTTGGCCCCATAAGCGCTCACATCGGCGGCCCGCTGCTCGGACAGGGAGGCCAAAGCCGTGTGGGACAGGTCGGCGCGAGGCGTTCGGCGAATCTGCCGCGCCGCCGCCTGCGCTTTTTTTGCCCTGATTTGCGCGGGCGTGGCCGCCGTCAGCGTGTACTTGTCCGCCTGCGTCTCAAAAACGACCCACTGCCCGTTGAGCTTGGCGAAGCGCCCGGCGGCGTCGCGGATAAACGCATCCGGCAGGCCGAGCGAGCGGGCGCGTAAGTTGATATGCGACAGCGGCGTCGCCGGACGGGTGGTAATCAGCCCCGAGAGAGGCGGCAGGGTCACCGGCGCACCGTCGCAGACCAGAATGTCCTCGGGGTTCAGCACAGCGTCGTCGGAGACATGGGGCAGGAGGTGGAGTCGCCCGACGGCCCGCGCCAAGCTGAGCGGCAAGTAATCGGGAGAAATCGAGATGTCACGCGGCAGCAGCCGGGGCAGAGTCGCCGAGAGTTCTTCCTGCCGCAGCGAGTTCGGCTTGAACTTCAGGGGCGCGAAAAACGTCGCTTGCAGGAGCTTGGCCGTGTCGGCAATCTGCGTGCCGTCAATCGGGTCGCCCTCCCAGAACTCAAATGTCCACTGCTTCACCGGCGTCTGATAGGCCACCGTGCCCATCAGAAAACGCCGGTCCGCTTTCAGGTAATTGTTCTCAAAGAATGTTTTCCCCGTGTCCAGCGACAGGTAGGTGGCGTTGACGAATTCACGGTGAAACTGGAACCGCTTGGAGTTGACATAATAGACGCGGCTTCTGTCCTGCCGGTCAATCACAAACAGCAGGTGCGGCAGGCGGTAGGGGGTGAGTGTCACCCGTGCCATCCGGTCAAAGTCCGCCCGTGACTTCAGCGCCGGCAGGGAAGTCGGCAAGGCCGGGGACGCCGGGGCACATTGACCGGCACAGACTGGCAGCAGCAAACACAGCAGCAGCAAAAAAAGCCTCATGTCTGCTTGTTCCGCGCTTGCCTTCGGTTTTCCTGCCTTTTGGCCCTTGTGCCCAGGGTCATTCAGTTTTCTGTGTCTTGTCTTGATCTTCAGTTGGTATGCCGATGAGAGCCAGCGCGGCTCGCGGTTTTGCGGCATGAAAGCGGCAGGCGGCGGCCATGTTCCTGTGTCCCGCCGCCCGCATCAGGCCAATGCAAGTGCTCCGCAGGGCCGCCATCACCTGTGGAATACTGCCACAGCGCACCTGAGAACGATCCTCATCAAAAGTCGTGTCGCGCACATGATGGCTTTTGTTCTCAATGTGCCAGTGGCCCCGTACCAGCGACAACAGACGCTTGGCACTGGCCTGAGCAGGCGTCAGGCTCGTAATACCGTACACAGTTTCCTGTTCCTGTTTACCATCCTGTTTCTCGCCGCGTCTGCGGGTGCGCGTCAGGCAGAAGACTTGCCCAATGTGCGGGAAGTCCAGGTAGCCCGCAGGCACATCGCCGCTGGCGACGAGGGTACGGGTTTCCCAGCGGCCATGCCCCTTATTCTGAGTAGAGGCGGTATGCAGGAATGGCTCGAAGAGCGTCGGACTGGCAAAGAAACGCTCGATCTTACGGCGCAGGGTGCGGTGATTGTCCTTGACGGTCATTACGAAGTGCCCCCTTTAGCCACAATCGTTTCGGCAATGGCCTTCTGCGTTAGAAGCGCGTCCATCGTCACCACGCGCCCTTGCAGAACCAGAGACGCCAGAACGGTCTGGGCGGCGGTGATCTCGTTGGTCTTATCTGAAACTGCTTCCTGGAACAGCGTCAGCCCCAGGCCATGACTGACCGCAGACAGCAGATGCACATCGCACGCCCCCTGGGTTTTGCTGCCACACAGGGTCTTGCCATCAAGCGCGACTGCTGGTGGATTGGTGGAATTGTTGGAATTATTGTTGCTTTTCTGAGGCAGATGTGCCAGAACGTCATCTATCCAGAGGGCCAGAGCCGCTTCCAGTGCTTTCATGTCCAAGTGGCGAAAGACGGTGTGGAGAGTGCCCACGGACGGCGTCTTGCCATGGGCAAAGCCAAGAGACTGAGCCAGGTCTTGACCGTAATTCTTGCCCCATTGCGCCATCGCTCCATAGCTTTTGTAGCCGCACAGAGTGGCGGCACAGGCCAGTGCCAGAATGGCAGCAAGCGGATAGCGCCGCCCTTGCGACTTGCGAAAATCGGGCACTTCCGCCAGAACCTCCACGAGCGGACGACAGGATAATTCAGACATAGACAACCTCGAATGGACGTTGCTACTATTTTAACCGATCTCAACAGAAAACTGAATGACCCTGCCCTTGTGCCGGGTACAGTAAGCTATGAACCTCTCCGATTACAACCACATTGTTCTGCTGACCGGCGCGGGCGTGTCCGTCGCCTCCGGCCTGCCGACCTACCGGGGGCCGGGCGGGCTGTGGGAGCAGGAGGACCTCGCAGCACTCGTGGATGCCCGGAACCTGCCCGGCAGCCTGCCCGGCCTGTGGCGGCTCTACAGCGAGCGCCGCCGCCATGCCCTCGCCTCCGGCCCGAACCCCGCGCACACCACGATTGCCGACTTCCAGCAAGCCCGGCCCGACGCCGTGACGCTGTTCACGCAGAACGTGGACGGCCTGCACGCCCGCGCCGGCAGCCCGGAGACGATAGAGCTGCACGGCTCGGCCTTTCGCACCCGCTGCACCAACCCGCGCTGCGACTTGCCGCCGTTCGCCGACACGCGCTCCTACGACGCCGTCCCTGTATGTCCAAACTGCGGCGCGGGCCTGCGCCCGGATGTCGTGCTGTTCGGGGAGAACCTGCCCGAAGCCGCCCTGCGCCGCGCCAATTCTGCTCTCGCCGCCTGCGACTTGTTCCTTGCCGTCGGCACGTCCGGGACCGTCTGGCCCGCCGCCGCGTTTGTAGGATTGGCCGCACAGGCGGGCGCAAAAACAGTGCTGGTCAATTTGGACGCGGGCGAAGGGGCGGGGGAGTTTGATGAGGTGATGCTGGGCCGCGCCGAAGAAGTGCTGCCGCGTTTGCTGGCGGCTTAAACGGGGATGTCCTGCCAGCGGCGGGCATCGGCTAAACGGGTGAGGTGGCCGACGTTGCCGGTGGCGATGACGACGGACGCGCCGGGCAAGCCTAGCGCCTTAGGGTTAAGAGTAGCTGCCTGGGCACATAAAATTACGTCGGCATCTAACGCAAGACGGTCTGCTGTCGGCAAACCTATTCGGCGAAGATCGGCCCAGAAGTCCGCAGCCTGGCGCATGGCCTCAGTAGTGATAGGCAGGTACCGACCAAGAACGGCGAGAGCGTCCAGGTTCCGCAGTCCACGTATTTTGCCATAAAGGCGCAGTTCACGCCGCACTTCGTAATCAATGATTTCTGGCACAAGAGGCAGATGACCGGCAATGGGCAGGGCGCGGAGCCAGGCGCGGCAGGCATCGGCTTCAGGGCTGCTCTTAGGGTTGGTCACCAATCCAAGCGGCTCACTGTCCAGCAGAACAATGAGACTCATAATTTATCCTGCTCTGGGTTTGTTCCCGTTCCAAACACACGGCGTTGGCCGGGGCGGTCTTCGTTCAGGGCTTGCGCCAGCGTCGCTACCGTGTCACGGTGGTCTTCTTCGTCCCCATCGCTAAACGAATCCAGCAGGGCGTTCCATTCAGCCATCGTCGGCGCATCCCAGAGAGCTGTCATCTGCGCCTCGCGCTCGGCAAGCTGACGAAGGAGCGAGGCGGTGTCTTGGCCTTGCTGAATGGCCTTACGGGCCAGCTTTTCAGCCACCTCTGTAGGTAAATCAATGGTCAGTGTTGTGGTAGCCATAGAAAGAGTATAGCCGATTTCGCGCCGATTATCTTACGGTGCGGCCCACAGAGGCGGGGGCGGGGTGCGGTCCTGCTCCAGGACCACGGTGGTTCCGGTGGGGCCGGTCAGCAGCCAGAGGCGGTCGGTGGTTTGCAGCATCAGCTTGAGGCCGTGGCCGAGCGTGCCAGCGGTGGTGAAGCCTCGGGAGAGGGTGGCGCGGGGCAGGTTTTCCATCGTGATGCCCGAGCCGGTGTCTTCCACCCAGACTTGAACCAGCCCAGCGACGGCGTCAAGCGAGACGTGGACCGTGCCCGCGCCGGCGTGAACGATGGCGTTCATGCCTGCCTCGTTGACGGCGGTAATTAAGTCGGCAATACGTTCCGGGGAGAAATGGGCCGTCTCAGCGGCCTCGGTGGCGCGGCGGCGCAGAGCGGACAGGCCGGTGTCCGCGTGCAGGTACAGCGGCGTGCCCCACAGCGAGCCGTGGCGGGGCGGGAGGTCGCCCTCGGTGTCGCAGAGATGCAGCTTGCCCTCGGTGACGCTTGCCAGAACGTCCCGCAGGAAGCCGCGCTGCCAGCCTGCCAGCGCGTGCAGGGCGGCGTTGGCCTCGGCCAGCTCCTCGGTGCGGGCGACAACCCGCACTTCCAAGCTGTCCTGCGCGGCTTTCAGCGCAGCGGCCTGACGCCGTGCCGTCTGTGCCAGAAAGACCGACCCAGAAAGCAGGGCCGCCAGGAACAGGCCGCCGAGCAGAGCCGCTTTCGGCAGCGCTTCCTGAACCGCCGTCAGCGATTGGAGCGGCATCCCGGCATCCTGCGCTTCCAAGTGGCGCAGGGCGGCAAGCTGCGCTCCCTGCTCCACAGCCAGCGCCTGCCACAGACACAGCGCGGCGGCGGACGCACCTACCCCCACGAACAGCGGCAGCCAGCGCCGCCCCGTCCGGCCTGCTGCCGCTTCCTCATGCCAGGCCAGCAAAATCAGCCCCACGCCCAGCACCAGAAACCCGGAGGCCGTGTGAACCGCCATGCGCGTGAGCTGGCCCCAGGCATACGAACGAACGATGCCGGTAAAATATCCCGACAGCCCAATCAGCCCCAGCATGAACACGAGCGAACCTGCCAGCGCTATCAGCGACGGACGCCCGGTAAACCGCCGAATCTGCCCGGCGGCCAGAGGCAGTCCGGTCAGCACAAAAGATAGCGCCGTACTCATTGCCATGCGTCCCGGATGCGTCACGCTCGCCCGTGTGTAGCTGTGCATCAGCAATTGGTCAATGCCAAAATCCGCGTGAAACGCATACTCTGCCAGCGTCAGCAGCCCCAGCATCCCCGCAAGCAGCGCGGACACGAGTGCTGCGCCGCGCACCAGGCGAGCGGCAGACAGAGCTGAGGCGGTCAGGCCCAGACCGCACAGGAAAAAGCCGAGCGAGGTGTTGTAGGCCATTGCTACAAACGACGGCACGATATGCAGCAGCGCCTCATTGTGCGTGTACCAGCCGATTAAAACAGTCAGCCCCAGCAGCGTCGACAGCAGACCCGCCATGAGTGCCGGTGCGGCCCGATCTGGCGACGTACCCGCCCGTGTTCCCAAACTTGCCGCGAAAGACGTATTCATCCTCGTATTTGTACCATATTCGGCGCTTAATTTGGAACCTAATTTGCCCTGCCTTCGTTGAAACTCGTATGAACCCCGCCCCTTCTAAAAACTCGCACTGCGGCTACTGCGGCGCGGCCTTCGCGCCCGAGCAGCACTGGCCGCGCCGCTGCCGCATCTGCGAAAATGTCACCTATCGAAACCCGCTGCCTGTCTCGGTCGTACTGCTTCCCATTGGCACGGATGGCCTGCTGCTGGTGCGGCGGACGCAGGAGCCGCAGGCGGGGCATCTGTCCCTGCCGGGCGGCTACATGGAGCTGGGCGAAAGCTGGCGCGAAGCCGGGGCACGCGAAGTGGAAGAAGAAACGGGGATCAAAGTTGACCCCGACGGCATCACACTCTTTGATGTTCACAGCGCCCCCGACGGCACGATGCTTGTGTTTGGCCGGGCCGCTCCGGTTGCCGAGGACACGCTGCCGCAGTTTCGGACTTCGAATGAAACATCCGAAATGGTGATTTCACGCGGCCCGGAGCCGCTGGCGTTTTCCACGCACACCGAAACCGCCGCCCGCTACTGGCAGGAGAAGAACGATGACGCAAACAAAGCTTGACGACAAAGGAATTATCATGGCCTGCGCCCAGTGCGGACAGAAGAACCGCCTGCCGTATGCAAAGCTGACCGACCCGGCCACCTGTGGGCAGTGCGGGGCCGCGCTGCACCTGCCCGGCGTGCCGCTCGATATCACCTCGGCGGCGGATTGGGAGGCGCTTTTCGCGTCGCCTCTGCCGGTGGTAGTGGACTTCTGGGCACCCTGGTGCGGGCCGTGCCGCATGGTCGCGCCGGAAGTCGCCAAAGTGGCGCAGTCTAGCGCGGGCCGCTGGCTGGTGGTCAAAATCAACACGGAGGCTTTGCCTGCGCTCGGCGCACGCTTCGGCATTCAGTCCATTCCGACAATGGCGGTGTTTCGCGGCGGCAAAGAAGCCGCCCGAACGTCCGGCGCACGCCCCGCCCCGGCCATTGAAGCCTGGGTGCGTCAGGCGCTTGGTTGAACTAACGGTGTGGGAGAGGACGAGGGGTTTTGACCCCTCGCACTTTGACACCACCACTTCTGCCCCCGCAAACAGACCTGTTTTTGCCAAGCCTTCTCCTGCCGCGCCCGCGTTGACCCGAAGATAGAAGTGTCTTTCACTGCCACTTCCGGCGTCCTTTGCTGACGCTGCTTATATATTTTCGGGAGAACGACTTGCACTATCCCCTTCCCGTCTGCGCGGCCTTGGCACTAGCTGCCCTCAGCCCGGCGTCTGCTGCGCCTGCCCCCGTGTCCTCGCCCGCGCCCCGGCTGTCCGCCCGTGCGACCGGCAGCCCCGTGGGCGCACAGGTACGGCTTGCCTGGCCTCCGGCGCTTCAGGCGACCTCCTACACGATTTATCGGGACGGCGTGCCGGTGCTGCGCTCGGCGGGGCTGACAACGACTGATTTTGATGTCCTGAGCGGCGAAACCCACACCTACCGGATAGCCGCCTCGGGACCGCGCAGTGCGGGTCTGCCGGGGGCGCCGCGCTCGGTGCGCGTGCCTGCCGGCCTGCCGGATGTGTTATACGCCGACAGCCTCAGCAATGGCTGGCAGGCATGGGGCTGGGCAGATTTGGATTTGAACTCGACAGCCCCGGCGCGGGCGGGCCGGGCGATCCGTGTCACCGCCGGTCCGTGGCAGGCGCTCTACCTGCACCATGCAGATGTGGACACGCGGCGCTGGGCCGCGCTGACGTTCTGGATTCACGGCGGCGAGGTAGGTGGGCAGACACTGAGCATTCGCGCCCTGCGGGCGGGTGCGCCACAGGCTCCGGTCGCGCTGGCCGCGCCGGTCGCCGGACAGTGGCGGCAGGTCACCCTCCCGCTGGCCGCGCTTGGGGTCGCCCAGGTCTCGGATTTCGACGGCCTGTGGTTTGGCGATGCCTCGGGAGAGGCACAGCCCGCGTTTTATCTCGACAAAATTGCGCTGACACCTGCCCCCGCGCCGCCCGCTGCCCCGCTGGGACTGGCCGGTGTGCCCGGCTGGAAAAGCGGCCTGGACTGCCCGGACATGACGATGCCGCAGATTGCGCTGTCTTGGAGCGCCGTCCCCGGCGCGGCCTCCTACGACGTTTATCGAAACGGCGCGAAGTTTCAAAGCGGCATCACGGATACGCATTGGACCGATGGCGATGTGGCCTGCGGCACGGCTTATGCTTACGCCGTCTCTGCGGAGAATGGCAGCGGTGAAGGAAGAGTGTCCTCCTCCGTGACCGTCGCCGCGCCGACGGCTCCGGTCAGCTCAGCGGTGATGACCGCGCCGATGAACCTGACCGTGGCCGGGCTGTGGCGCGGCGCGGCGTCCGATGTGCTGGCCTGGACTCCGATGCCGGGAGCCTTCACGTACACGGTGTACCAATATGACCGGGTGCTGGCGTCGGGTCTGACGCAGCCGTCGTACACGCTGGCGCCGGGTGATTTTATGACCGGCCTGACCTACACCGTCACGGCGACCGATGCGCGGGGTACCGAAAGCCTGCCGTCGGCCCCGGCGTCCGCTGAGGGCGCTCTGAACCCGGCCCGCGCTCCGTCCTGGATGCCGGGCGCTCCCGAGATGCCCGACACGCTGGCCGCACGGGCCGAATGGAACGCAGGCCGCCCACGCATTGCTCTGTCGTGGCGCGGCCACTCCTCAGATTACACCTACGCGGTCTACCGGGACGGCCAGAAGATCGCCTCGGGCGTGTGGGGCCTGAACTATTTTGACACCGAGGTTCGCCCCGGCGAGCGGCATTCGTACAGTGTCAGCGGCGTCAACGTGCCCTGGGTCACGGCATCCGAAAGCGCGGCGTTCGGCCCGGTCACTCTGGCGGCTCCGTCCGGTCCGCCCGTGCTGTCCGACGCGCCGGTGCAGGTGACGGATGTGCGTGTCAGTGACGACAGCGCCGTGGTGTCATTTGCGCCCGTGCCGGGAGCCGTAGACTACCGCGCGTTTGATGTCAGTCACCCAAACTCCGTCAAGTATAGCGGCGGCGGCCTGAGCATTGAAATGAACGGTTTGGACCCGGTACACGGCGCGGATTTGGTGGTGGAAGCCGTCGACAAGCTCGGTCCGTTTCAGCGCATGGACGGCAGCCTCGGGCCGGGCGCGACGCAGATGGACGGAATGCACACGGCCACCAACGGGCAGGGGGACCCGTCGAATGTCCCGAACGTGCTGGCCGCCGCCGCGCCGGTTCATGTCGATTTGCAGCCCGTCACGCTCGGCGGCTCGCAGGTGTTTTTTGACACGTTCCGCAATGAAGCACCGCTGATGCCCCGCCCTCTGCCCGCGCCGCAGGGCACGGAGTTTTATGGCCGACCGGGGGAGTTTACTGAAAGCGGCAACGACAAATGGACGATGCGTGAGTACGGGGCCGACTTGCTGAATAGCCGCGTGTTCTTTATGAACAATCACTTCATGGACACGCTCTATGACGGCGGCACGCCCGGCTTCAGCGACCCGATGCACAACAGCAATGCGTCGCTGGTAATGATGCCGAATGCAACTGCCGATATTTCCGGGGGGCGCGTGCTGCACGTCACCTTTGAGGTGGATGCCCACATGGACAGCCGCCGCTGGTGCGATGTGCAGGTTGCCGCCGCCGGAGATTTGCTGACCCGGCCCGGCAAAGTCACCCCCGGCGACCGCCCCTTGCAGCCCGCGACTCTGACCGGCGAATCGCTGCGCTGGGAGATCAAAGGCGACCTGCATCAGCTCATGGTGTATCATAACACCGGCACGCCTGAGGCTCCCGTGATGCAGGAAGAAGACCTGCTGAATGTGGATTGGGCCACCGGGGCCACCGACCGCTTCGGCCCCGCCGCCCGAATTCGCTGGGACGGGGTGCCGCTGGCAAACGGCACGACGCAGGATTTGGACAAGCGGCATACGTTCGACCTGTACCTGTCGCAGACGCACTGCCGGATTTTAGAAAACGGTGTAGTCATCAAAGATACGAATTTGCAGACGCCCCTGCCGTTTACGCTCTGCCAGGTCTACTGGGTGCATCAGCTTTACCACACCGCTAACGACCGCGCCGAGCTGCTGGATTACAGCCCGCAGGACACGTACTGGATGAACTATCGCCCGTGGAGCGATGAGCGGCACTGGGATAATATGGGCTTCAGCGTCCTGACTACGTTTCCGGCGCTGCCGTAACATCAGTTACATAAGCACGCAGAGCGCCTGGTATACTGTGCCTGCTTCTTAATTTTCGAGATAATTGCTCATGACACTTCGACTGCTCGGTATACAGATTGCCAATGGCTTCTCCCCGGAGGCCCGCGTCTTTGCGGGCCTGCTGGCGCAGACGGACCCGGACGCGGTGACGGCGCAGGTGCTGCATCACCATGGGACAGGCGACGCGCACAGCCTGGCTGCCTTTCAGGCCGCTTCGGGCGCGGAGGTGCAGGCGCTGGATTTTGGCTGGCGCTCCACCGCCGCAAACCGCTCGCTGCGGCACAAATCGCTGGCCCGCCTCCGCTTTCTGGCCGCTCTGCCCCGCGCTCTGGCGCTGGCTCGCCGGTTTCAGCCGGACGTTATTTATTCCTGTCAGCAGCTCTGGGACTGTCAGGCGGCCACCTATCTGGCGCGTCGCCTGCGGGTCCCACAGATCATCCACCTGCACTACATTGTCGGCCCCTGGCTGCACAAGCCCGTGCTGCACCGTCTCCAAACGTGCGCCGGGGTTTTCACCGTCAGCGACTTCATCCGCGCTGAAGCCCTCCGGCACGGCACATTCCCGGAGCGCGTGGTCACCATCCGCAATGCCATGACCGTGCCTGCCCCGGCGGACCCGGCGGTGCGCGGCGCGGTGCGGCGGGAGCTTGGCATCGCGCCCGAGGCCCCCCTGCTTGGCATTGTGGCCCGGCTGGACCCAGGCAAAGGTCAGTCCGATACGCTTCACGCTTTTGCCCGTGCCCGCGCAGGCTTCCCGTCGGCGCGTCTGCTGGTCGTCGGCGACGAAACCCCCTGGCATCCCGGCTACGCCGAGACGCTGAAAGGGGAGGTGCAGGCGCTGGGTCTGGGCGACAGTGTTTTGTTTCTGGGCCGCCGCGCCGATGTGCCGCGCCTGCTGGCCGCGCTGGACATTTTTGTTCACCCGAGCCGCCTTGACCCCTGCCCGCTGGCCCTGCTGGAAGCGGCGGCGGCGGGCCTGCCCGTCGTGGCCTATGCAGAAGGGGGTGCGAACGAGCTGACTGCCAATGGCCGCACGGGTCTGCTGTCCGCGCCGGGGTCCGTGCCTGGGCTAGGCGACTCCCTGTGCCGCCTGCTGGCCGACCCCGCCTGGGCCGCCGCGCTGGGGCAGGCGGGGCGGGAGCGGGTCCGGGTGGAGTTCAGGCCGGAAGCAGCCGGTCCGCTTTTTGAGGCTGCGGTGCAGCAGGCGGTTTTCCCCCGTCGAGGTGCTTGATATGCCCGATATGCCCCTGATTTCGACGATTATTCCCACGCACGACCGCGCCGACCTGCTGCCCGCTGCCATTGAGTCCACACTGGCGCAGGGAGACGTCTCGCAGGAAGTCATCGTCGTAGATGACAGTTCCACCGACGATACCGCCGCCGTCGCCGCCCGTTACCCTGTGCGCTATCTGCGTGTGCAGTGCGGCAGGCCCTCGGGCACCCGCAACGCGGGCATTCGAGAGGCGCGGGGCAGGTACGTGGCCTTTCTGGATGACGACGACGTGCGTCTGCCGGGGGCGCTGGCCGCGCTGCTTGCCCCACTGGAAGCCGACCTGGAACTGGGCTTTTCCTACGGACAGGCGGAGCCGGTAGATATGGACTGGAGGCCGATCCTGCCCCCGTTCCCGCCGCTGCCGCTGGCGGAAGGGCATCCGGTGGCCGCGTTTCTAGAAAACGTGGTCAGTCTCAATGCTGTTCTCATCCGCCGAGCTGCACTCGACGACATCGGAGTGATGGACGAGTCGCTTTACGGGGCGGAGGATATGGACCTGACGCTGCGCCTCGCTCGCCGCTTTCCCTGCGCGGCGGTGTCCCGGCCACTGGCCCGGATGCGCTTTCACCCGTCGTACTCCAACACGACGGCGCGGATGTGGGAGCGCCGGGAAGATCAGGCACGGGTGACTGCGCACCATCTGGGCCTGCGGGACGCACACCGGCCCGGCCTGATGGAGCGTCGTCGGCTCCTGTTGAAGCACTCCGGCTGGTATGCTTATCTGTTCCTGACCCGCGCTCAAGAGGCCGCCGCACGGGGCGACCGCGCCGAAACACGCGCCGCGCTCCGGTATGCCTGGAAAACCTCCCCCCTGCACACCGCCAAAAGCCCTGCCTTCTGGCGGCTCTGGAAAGACCTCCTGCACACGGCCTAACTTGCCGACAATTCCCCTGACAATTCATGTATAATAGCAGGCATGGACACTCGCACCTATCTTCGTCAAATGACGGCGCTTCTCGAAGCATTGCCGGAAGCCGACATCGCGGTCGCTGCCGAGCTGCTTTGGGACAACTATGACAAAGGCCGCCGGGCCGTCTTTTGCGGTAATGGTGGCTCGGCAGCGACGGCGAGCCATCTGCCTGCCGACTTTCAGAAAAGTATGTTTCTGCACGCGGGCCGTCCCTGGGAATGCCTGTCGCTGACCGATTCGGTCCCGCTGCTGACGTCGTGGGGCAACGACACGAGCTTTGCTCAAATCTTCGCCGGTCAGGCCCGGACCTGGCTGCGGCCCGATGACCTGCTGGTGGCAATCAGTGGCAGCGGCAACTCGCCCAATGTGCTGGCCGCCGTGGAAGCCGCGCATGAAATCGGCGCGGTGACGCTTGGCTGGAGCGGCTTCGGCGGCGGAGCGCTGGCCGGGCTGGCACAGCACAAAATCGTCGTGCCGTCCTACAATATGCAGATGGTGGAAGACGCGCATCTGGTCATCGGGCACTTGATTTACTCGGCAATGCGCGACCGCGTGCTAGGGGTAGGGGAATAAGGCGCTATGTCTAATTCAGTGTCAGAGCGGCCCGCCGCGCCGCCCCTGCGCTACAAGCTTGTCACACTGCTGTTGATGCTTGTCGCCCCGCTTGCCATCGAGGCCGCCTGGCTTTACTTGTCCCGGACTTCGGGTTTCCCGCCAAACATCGGCAGTGCCGACACGTTTGGGCTGGGGGTGAGTATTGTCGCTGGCAGTCTGGCGATGTTCCGAATGCGTCTCAGCCTTGTGGCCCGCCTCTGCTTTTTGGTCGCGTACATCGTCACTTCGGCGCTGATCCTGGCTTTCTTCGATCTTGTTTTTGTTTGTACCGCGTTTCAGCAATGCCCTTGAGCCGCTTATGCACCGATTTTCTCTGATTATGGACCAGCAGGTCGGCCTGAAAACGCAGGCCCTGAACTGGGAGCGGGTCGTTCGCGAGACGCCGGATGTAGACGCCGCGCTCATCCCCGTCTGCTACGCGGGTGACGGCGGGCCGCTCTCGCGCCTGCCGGGTCTGCCCTCCGGCATCAAGGGAACCCTGCGCGGCGTCCGCGAAATCCGGGACGGGTGGCAGGCCGCCGGGCCGCGTGAGGCGGTTTTGTGGGCGACCTGGGCCGCCAAGTCCGTGCCGGACCTCGTTGCCGCCGCCCCGGCTTACTTTGTGATGGATATGACCCCGACGCAGATGGAGGCGATGGGGGCGCTCTACGGCTATGGCGCGGGCCGCGCCCGGCTCGGCGCTGGCTGGAAGCGGCGGGCGACGCAAAAGATTTACTCCAAAGCCGCGCACTTTTTTCCGTGGAACGCCTGGGTCGGCCAGAGCTTGAAAGACGACTGGGGCGTCCCTGCTGACAAGATTACTCCCATCTCGCCCGGTGTGGACCTAACCCTGTTTCAGCCTGCGCCGCTCGCGGGCAGGGCAGGGGACCGCCCGGTGCGCCTGCTGTTTGTGGGCGGGGACTTTAGCCGCAAAGGCGGCGATTTGCTGCTGCGCTGGGCACGCGAAACGCAGGTGGAAGTCCCCTGGGAGCTGCATCTGGTGACCCGCGATGCTGTGCCGAAGGCGCCGGGCGTACAGGTGTATCACGGGGTCGTCAACAACAGCCCGGAGCTGGTGACGCTGTATCAATCTTCTGATGTTTTCGTGCTGCCGACGCGGGCGGACTGCTACTCGCTGGTGGCGATGGAAGCGATGGCCTGCGGCCTGCCGGTGGTGATTTCTGGCCTCGGCGGCATCCCGGAGATTGTCGCGGAGGGCGAGACGGGTTTTCTGCTGAAGCCAGATGATTACGACGCTCTGGCGGCGCACTTAGACACTCTTGTCGCTGATACCGCCCGGCGCGAGGCAATGGGCGCGGCGGCGCTGTCCCGTGCCCGAACGCACTTTGACTGCCGGGTCAATCTGGGCCGGATTTTGGACATGATGAAGGGCAAGCAACACTGATGCACTTAGGCTTTGCCCTAGAATACTCGCTCGGACACACGACGCACGCGCAGAACCTCAAACGGGTGCTGGCGGCGCGGCCTGAGATTGTGCCGACCTATGTGGACCTGCCGTATGACGGCCTCGCCGGGGCCTGGACCCGCCTGCCGGGCGTGCGTTCCAACTGGTCCCTGCGGGCCTCGCTGGGGGCGTATCTGGCCCTGCGCGGGCGGGCAGGCACGCTCGACGCCGCCCTGTTTCACACGCAGGTCACGTCCCTGCTGTCGCCGGGGCTGATGCGGCAGATGCCATCGGTCATCTCGCTGGACGCGACCCCTGTGCAGTACGACGCGCTGGGGGCGTTCTACGGGCACACGCCGAGCGGCAATGCCCGCGTGGAGGCGCTGAAAGCCCGAATGAACCGCCGGGCCTTTGGCGCGTCAAGGCATCTGGTCGCATGGTCGCAGTGGGCCAAAGATTCGCTGGTCGCCGATTACGGCGTCCCGGCAGACAAAATCAGCGTCATCCCGCCCGGCATTGACACGAATTTGTGGCGCGTAGCCCGGCCCGAACAAAAAAGCGGCCCGGTCAATCTGCTGTTCGTGGGGGGCGACTTCCCCCGCAAGGGTGGGGTCACGCTGCTAAAGGCGTTCGAAAGCCTGCCCGCGTCGGTAAAGGCGCACCTGCACATCGTTACGAAAACGCCCGGTGCAGGCGACGGTCTGCCGAATGTCACCGTCTGGCGCGATGTCGCGCCGAACTCGGAGACCCTGCGGCAGCTGTTTGCCGAGGCCGATTTATTTGTGTTCCCCACACGCGGCGACTGCCTGCCCCTGGCCGTGATGGAGGCGCTGACGGCGGGCCTGCCTGTGGTGACCACCTGTGTCGGCGCACTGCCCGAAGCCGTCACGCACGGCGAGACGGGGTGGGTGGTCCCGCCCGATGACGCGCCCGCGCTGGCCTCGGCGCTGACGCTTTTGATTGACGACCCGGCCCTGCGCCGCAGGCTCTCCCAGAACGCCGAGGCCGCCGGGGCGGCGCGGTTTAACGCGGCCATGAATTATGGGCGCCTGATTGAAACCGTTCAGAACGCCGCGCACGGATGAAGACCCACTTATGACCAAAGCACTGCTTTTGATACCCAGCGTCCTCAAAACCGGGAGTGACGCTGTCGTGGCCGAAGACCGGCATCCGGTCATGGATTACTACGCCCTCGCCGATGCCCTGCGTCAGCGGCACGGCGTGGAAGTAGACCTCCTCGACCACGCTGCCGCCAACGCAGACACCGCGCCTGCCGTGCGGCTTGCTCGTAAAGCGGGCGGCGCAGATGCGGCGCTGGCGATGTTGGGCTGGACCCGGCGGCGGCAGTATGACGCGATTTTCTCAAACGGCGAGAATGTCGGCATCCCGCTGGCCCTGCTGCTCGGGCTGACCGGCGGCGGGCCGGGGCATGTGACCATTGGACACCGGCTGTCGGCAGGCAAAAAACGGCTGTTTTTTCAGACCCTCAAAGCGCAGAATCAGATGCGAACCATTTTTGTCTACGCGCAGGCGCAGAGCGATTGGGCCACTGACACGCTTGGGATCGCGCCTGAAAAAGTCGCGCTGATCCCGTTCCATGCCGACGACCGCTTTTACCGGCCCCTGCTGACCGCGCCCGACCCAACCCAAATCTGTGCGGCGGGGCTGGAATGGCGGGATTATCCGACGCTGATTGAGGCCGTCTCTGAGATGCCGGAGCTTTCGGTGAAGCTCGCCGCCGCGTCGCCCTGGTCCAAAGGCCGCAACGAAACCGAGGGCCGGACGCTGCCGCCGAATGTGGATGCCCGGCGCTATGACTACGCAGGGCTGCGCGACCTGTACGCGCAGTCATCGTTTGTGGTCGTGCCGCTCTATGAAACGGACTTTCAGGCGGGCGTCACCACTCTCCTGGAAGCGATGGCGATGGGCAAAGCCGTTGTTGCCACGCGCACCACCGGGCAAACCGATGTGATTCAGGACGGTGTGACCGGGCTGACCGTCGCGCCGGGCGACGTGCAGGGCTGGCGGACGGCGATTAACTGCCTGCGTGCCGACGATGCCCTGCGGGAGCGGCTGGGCCGTGCAGCCCGGCGCTGGGTGGAAGAAAATGCTACGCTGGACCGCTGGGCGGCGCGGCTGGCCGATGCCGTGTACGCGGCTTCCCGGCCTGCGTCTGAGGCATCAAGCTGGGCACAGGCCGCGCCGCGAGGCGAGACACCTGCCGCACCGTAAGATTTTTTGCCCTGTTTGCTCGTTTGGCATGAATTATGCAGAGAAAATTACCGGGTCGCCTCTGAATGTAGACGCCGGTGTCACTAAAGGCCACTTTAACCTATGAAATGTTTCACTGTTCGGCTTCTGGCGGTCATTGCCGTGTTATCGCTGACCGCAAATGTGTTTCTCTACTTCCGCTACTCCACGAGTCGCCCCGTGGTGACGCTCGGCGGCCAGTCTATCTCCCGTAAACAGTTTCAGGACGTGCTGGAAAGCCAGGCCGGGCAGCCAGTCCTCAGCAAGATGGTGTTCGAAAGCCTTGTGACGCAGGCCGCCGCGAAGGCAAACCTGACGCCGACGCCGCAGGACATTCAGGCCCGGATTGATGCCATCCAGCGCCGCGCCCCGCAGGTGCTGACGCCCTACAGTCAGGACCCCGTCAAGATGGCGCAGTTCCGGCACGACCTCGGCACATCCATCGCGCTGGAAAACCTGCGGATGCAAGGCGTCGCCGTCTCGCCCGCCGCGCTGTCCGCCTATTACGCTGCCCACAACGCCGATTTTGGCCTGCCCGCTCAGTGGAAAACGACGACCGTGGTGGCCGACAATGCTGTGGATGCCCAGACCGCCGCCGATGCCCTGCGGCAGGGAGACCCGCCGGATGTGCTGGCCCGTCAGCCCCGCCTGCGCGTGGTGGGGGTCGGCGGCTACAACCCGAACATTCAGACGGCCGTGTCGCCCGCAACCTATCAGCAGGTGAACACGTTTCTCAAGAGTGCCAAAGTGGGAGATGTCAAAATCTTTCCCGCCGGAACTTACTCGGTTATATTCCGGCTGACACAGAAATCAGCGGGCACGGTCCCGCCGCTGTCCCAAATCAAAGATCAGGTGGAGCGGGCGGCGTGCCTGGCCCTGGCCCCGTCGCAGGATGCCGAGCTTGCGAAGCTGTATCAGGCCGCGCACCCGTTGTTCACGTCGGACAAATACGCCGCGTACTTTGCGTCCGCCCAGCAATATCCGGTGGGGGACACTGGCAAAAAGACGGCCAGCACGTCCCAGTAAAAGCGCGGGAATCTAAGCAGACATCTTGTTTTTTTTCTCGGCTCGGGTTATACTGAGTTTCCTATCCACTTTCGCTGGCCGGACAAGCCGGGCGGCGGGACATATTCTGTAAAAGAGAGGGGGTGAATACACCATGAATATCAAAAAAGCAATCACAAGTCTTCTCAGCATCGCCGTCCTGGCGATGGTCGCCGTCGGCTCTGCCTCCGCACAGGCCGCGAATGACCAGACGACGTTTGCTTCAGCAACCGGGTCTGGCGCTTTCAAGAGCAATGCTTTTACCTACACTGGGGCAAGCGGGTTCAGTATTACGCCGGGCGCAACCTTCACGGGACAGTTGCTGCAAATCGACGAGGTTCAGTTTGGATCGACGCTGGCCTTCAACGGGCTGAACAATGTGGGCACTGTGACCTCCAATGGGATGGGGCAGTTTACGCAGGCATTGTCCGGTGGCAGTTTCTCACTGACAGCGAACGGTGGCGCGGATTTGCTGTTGTCGGGCACCTTCGACGGCGGCAACCTGCTCGTGGCAACGGCGGGAAGCGATACGTCCAGCCTGCGGAACACGCTCACCAACGTGGTCTACACAGGTGGCTCGTACTTCACGGCATCTGGATTAGTTAATCCGGGAGCCTTTTCACTGTCAATGACAAGCGTGCATCCTACAGTCGGCATCACGGATGGTCATTTCAATGATTTCACGGCTGGTGGCACGGGAACGTTCAGCGCGACGACTCCTGCGCCGTCTGTCGTCCCGGAACCGGCTACGGTCGTTCCGTTTATCTTGGGCGGTCTGGGCCTTCTGGGCCTCGCCGTCCGCAAGTCCCGCCGGACCTCCGGCGCGGCTGTCTAGGGAACCCGTTTCCTGAAAACGTCCGCCTGCGGAAGCGGCTTGCGTGGGGCGGCGGTGTTGTGCAAGCAACCCGCCGCCTTTTTTCTTTTTTGCTTCTTTTCTTTTGCGTTTGCGGCGTGGCTAGTCTGAGTGCCGGGGGTGTAGAAACCCCCGGCAGGAAAGTGTCCTTCGGACAAAGACCACACAGGACAAAGAAGACAGCCAAACATGGCCCTCTTTCTCCTCACCCGGAGGGTGCTTCTTTGCCGGGGGTTTTTGCACCCCCGGCACTCAGACTATTTATGCAGTAAAGCTCTTTTTTCTTTTGTTCTTTTTCTTTGCATTTCTCAAAAACCCGGTAACGGTTCTTTGGCGCTTCTGCCGAAAATAAAAACAGTCAACGATACCGGCACGAAATCTTGAACGCTCTCTGTTATGGCCGCAATTTTCACACAACCGAAGCCGCAGACGGCGGATGGCGCTCAGGCCCTTCCGACGGGACCGATGCTGGACTGGCGGACACTGCTGCCGTTTGGGCTGGCGCTGGGCCTGCTGGGCATTCTGGCCTGGCCGGTGCTGACCTTCTGGGCTTATGAGTATGGCAAGCCGGAATCGTATTATGGGCACGCGCCCGCGATCCCGTTTATCGCCGCTCTGATGCTCTGGCACAGGCGCGATACCCTGCGAGCGGTTCCCAAAAAACCGGCGTTTCTGGCGCTGGCGGCGCTGTTGCCCGCGCTGGCTCTGCTGGTCTTTGCTGTCAAGGTGCGGGCGGAGGCGCTGGAATCGACGGGGCTGCTGCTGACGCTGTCGGCGGCAGTGTGGCTGGCGCTCGGAACGCGCTTTGTGCGGGCGGCATTTCTGCCGCTGGCCTTTCTGTGGCTGATGGCCCCGCTGCCGGGGCCGGTCTTGAACGACTCGACGCTCCGGGTGCAGATGCTGTCCACCATCCTCGCTGACAAGCTGCTGCACCTGATGACTTTTGGCACAGCGCTGACCGGCAATGTCATCCACATGGACAACTATTCGCTGTTCGTGGACGTGCCGTGTTCCGGCTTCAAGCTGCTGCTGGCCCTGCTGACCTTCAGCGCGGCGTTCGCGTATCTGGTGGACGGCAGCCCGGCCAAACGCTTCGGATTGTTTTTGTTCAGCCTGCCACTGGCCCTGCTGGTCAACTCGGTGCGGATTGCACTTATCGGCGCGGTCGGCGAGTGTATCAGCCCGGCCTCGGCCCATGTCTTCCATGACTGGAGTGGGCTGATCACGCTGGTTCTCGGATTTGCCGCCCTGTTCGGGCTTGCCAAAGGATTAGGATGCCGCACATTCGCCGGATGGGCTATCTTTTAACACTGATCATCGGCGCGGCGCTGGTGACGGCAATGGCGTGGCATCCCGCCCCGCCGCCGCCGTTTGCGGGCATTGCGGGCGCGGATGTGCCGCGCACACTCGGTGGGTACACGTCTGCCGGGAATGACCCCGTGCCTGCCGATGTCAAAGCTGCGCTGGCGTCGGCCAGCCTGCTGTCGCGCACTTATACATCCACGGACGCTGCCTCGGGCGGCGAGCCGATCAATTTTGTACTCATCGGGGGCACGGACCGCTCCGCATTGCACGACCCGCGCTCCTGCCTGATCGGGGCAGGAATGCGGCTGGAGGACGATCATCTGGAAGCACTGGCCGGTACGTCGGTGGCGGCGCGTTCCTGCCACGCCGTTTCCGACGGCGGGAGCGGCGGCTCGGACCTTCTTTATTTATACGTCGTTGACGGCAAAATCATCAATCAGGCGACCCAGATACGCGCCGCGATGCTGTGGAGCGCACTGCTGGGTCAGCAGGGCAAGCCCGTTTACTTCCTGCGCTTCGAGCGCCCGATCAACCCGGATTCGAGTGCGGACGCACTCGGGCACGCCCGATTACAGCAATTTGCCACGGCAATGTGGATGCGGCTGCGCCCGAGGCTGCTGACCTCCACAGAAATACCCAGAAAGCATGGATGTTTTGAGCAAAATATACGTCGCGGATACCGCGTTTCATAATGTTTCGATGGAAGAGGCGGTCACACGGATCGTCCAGATGGCCCAGAAGACCGAAAAGCCGCGTTATGTCTGCACCGGCAATTTAGATCACCTGGTCATGCTCTCCGAGGACGCGGAGTTTCGGGCAATTTATGCCGAATCCGACCTGACCCTCGCCGACGGCAAGCCGGTCGTGCTGCTGTCTCGGCTTGCCGCCCATGCCGGACAGCCTCCGCTGAAACAGCGGGTCACAGGCAGTGATTTGTTCTGGGAGCTGGCGCGGGCGTCTGAGGCCACCGGCCTGCGGCTGTTCTTTCTTGGGGGGCGTCCCTGCGCCGCCGATCTGGCCCGCGAGGCCGTCCTGAAGCGTTACCCCGGCGCTCAGATTTGCGGCACACACTGCCCGTCTTCGGAGACATTTTGCACGGAAGAAACGCAGGCGGAAATCCGCGCCGCCGTTCGTGCGGCCCAGCCGGATATTCTTCTGGTCGGTTTTGGCGCTCCCAAGCAGGAAAAATGGATCGCCGCGAATAAAGACCTTTTAAGCGTTCCCGTGTCTATCGGCGTCGGCGGCTCGTTTGAGATGGCGGGCGGCGTCGTGCGCCGCGCTCCGGGCTGGATGCAGGACTCGGGGCTGGAATGGGCGTACCGATTTATTCAGGAGCCGACCCGTCTTTGGGACCGCTATTTTGTACGCGACCTGCCGTTTTTTGTGAAAATGGCCGGGCGCACCGTGAAGAGCCGACGCGGAAAGCAGGCTTCCCATTCGCAAGTCTCGTAACAGCAAAAATAAAAACAATCGGAGCGGCACGCCGTCGTCCGAGCCTTCTTCCACTCGTGCCGACGCAGGCACGGGGCACGATGCCCCGCCGCCGGACCTGCCGGACATCACGCTCACGCCGACCCCCATTCACCGTGGCCCGGTCTCGGCGGTGTACCGAGGCTGGGACCGGTTGAACCGCCGGGACGTGATTGCCAAAGTGCAGCGGGCCACAGGAGACACCGTCGCCGCCGAACGGTTCCGCCGCGAGGCGGCTGTCATGGAGCGCCTGCGGCATCCGCATCTGGTCACTCTGTACCAATTTATTGACGGCGACCCGGCGGCGCTCGTGATGGAGTACGTGCCGGGGCGGACACTGGCCCAGGAAGTGGATGCCGATGGCTGGCTTGCGCCGGTGCGGACCGCCGAGGTGATTGAAGATGTCGCCGCCGCGCTTGACAGCGCTCATGCGGTGGGGGTCATTCACCGGGACATCAAGCCGTCCAACATTCTGCTTCCCCCACGCGGTCCGGCCCGGCTGACGGACTTTGGCGTGGCGCATATTGATGACCAGTCGGCGGAGGTTCCGCCGCTGACTGTGATGGGCGACATTCTGGGCACGATTGAGTACGCCAGCCCGGAGCAGGTTCACGGCAATGCGTCGCCCGATGCCCGCAGCGATGTGTATTCGCTGGCCGCCGCAGCTTATTTTGCCCTGTGCGGCACACCGCCATTCCGCGCCGCCGACACCAGCACGCAGGCCCAGCTTTCGGTGATGCACCGGCAGGTCTTCGCTGAGCCGCCGCCGCTGCGCTTCCACCGCGAGGATATTTCCCCCGAAGTGGAGCAGGTCGTCCTGCGCGGGCTGGCAAAATCGCCCGGTGCCCGTTACCCTTCGGCAGGTCAGTTCGCGGCCAGCCTGCGGGCCGCCGTCGGCAGCACGCCGCAGAGCCTTGTCCCAGCGGCTGTGTTTATGACCCAGAGCCGTCGGGGGGCCATTGCCGGGGCTGTTGCCGTTCCCGTCGTGGTGGGTCTGGCCGCGCTCGGTTACTGGCTGACTGGGGGGCATTCCCCATCGGGTCAGCCTCGGACGGTGCTTCCCCCGAACACTCAGGCCAGCCGTCCTGTCGTCCCGGCCCCGGTCAAGCTCGCGCCGCCCGCTGTCACGGCTCCGCCTGCGCCCAAGCCTGCGCCCCTTGTTGCCGCGAAGCCCAAGCCTGCGCCCATTGTTGTTGCCAAGCCTGCGCCTAAACCCGTGCCGAAACCGACAGCAGTGGCCGTGAAACCCGCCGCGCCGGTACGCACAGTCAGCCGCCCGCGCCCGGCGCGACCCAAAACTGCGCCTCCCAAGCTCGCCCCGGTTGTGGCCGCCGTGCCGCCGACGAAAAGGGCCAAGCCCCTGCCGCCGCGTCGCATGGCAAAGGCTGGCAGTCTGCCGCCCCGGCCTTCGGCCCCGCCCAACGGCTGGCTGCGTGTCGTCGCCGACCAAAACATTATCCGCATGACCATGACCCGTGCTGGCGCTCGGCCCGTACCGGTACAACCTCAGTCCGTCTGGGTGGACGGCAAGCGGGCGTCTGGTGGCTGGATGGCGCTTTCGCCGGGCCGGCACACCGTCTCGTTTGTCCCAAAACCCGGCAGCGGCTTTGCGCCGAAAAAAGGCATTTTGGTGACGCTCCGCCCCGGTCAATATGCGACCACGCACATTGTCCTGCCCCCCGCGCCTACGCCGCGCCTCGCCGTCGCCGCACCTACGCCGCCGCGAGAAGTGGGCTGGTATACCGTTTCCGGCTGGGTTCCGGCATCCGTGCCGTCCCGCGCCGCCGCGCTGTGGGTGAAAATCGACGGCGTGCCGTTCCCCGCGCTGGCAAAGGGTCAGTGGGCGCAGCTTTCGGCGGGCCGTCACGAGGTCATTTTTCAGCCCGCTGCCGGGCAGGGAGTCCTGCCAAAAGCGTGGCAGATTGATCTCGCGGCGCAGGCCCATCTGGACCAGAAAATCCCGCTCCTTGCCGCCCCGCTGCCGCCCATCCCGCCCCACCTGCGGAACCCGACGACACAGTAGGCCCGCCGCGCATCGTTTTCGCCTCTAATCGCGTATAATAGCCACATGGCGACTACCACAACACGCGGGCCGCAGCCCGGCCCGACTCCCCCCACCGAGCGCACGGTCACGCAGGCCCTGGCCGCCGTTTCGTCACGCCTGCGGCTGCTGCGCTGGGTGCGCCACGCCTCACGTGGGGCGCTGGTCGGCATCGGTCTGGCGCTTGTTGCCGTCGCGCTGGCCCATTTTGACTGGCTTCCCGAGAAACTGCCCCTGGAAATCCTTCTGCCCGCGCTTCTAGTGCTCGGCATTGGGGCCGGGACCGTGACCGCGCTTCTGCGGCCTATCCCGCTGATGGAGGCCGCCCGGCTGGCCGAGTCGCGGCTTGGCCTGAAAGAGCGGCTGTCGTCGGCATTGGAGTTTGAACGCTCTCCCCGCGCCGCTGGTGACCCCGAAGCCGCCCTGCTCCTGCGCCTGCAAGCGGAGGATGCCGCCGCGCACGCCCGCAGTCTGAACGCCGCCGAGGCTGTGCCCTGGCGCTGGCCCTGGGAGGCCAAAGCGGCGGCGGGTGGCCTGCTCCTCTTGGTGCTGGCCCTTGTGCTGCCCAATTTGCCCGCGCTTGTGCCGCCGCAGCTTCGTGTGGAGCGTCAGATTGTGCGGAAGACCGGCGACAATTTGGAGAAGAAAGCCAACGTTATTCAAAAGCTGGCCGACCAGAAGCATCTGGAAGGCACACGCAAAGCCGCCGCTGATATGAAGCGGCTTGGGCACAAGCTGGCAACGGGCAAGCTGGACAAAAAGCAGGCGATGGTGCAGATGTCCAAGCTCACCCAGCAGATGCGTCAGGCCCAGCAAAAGGCCGCGCAGGGAACGCCCGGCGCGGGCGAGAAAAGTCTCGCGCAGGCCGGGCAGCAGCTCTCGCAGTCCCTCGCCGCAGGTGCAAAAAGCGCGGGCGGGCAGGGCGCTCCGAAGCCCGGCGACCCCAAACAGGGCTTCAACGTCCCCACGAACGGACAGAAAAGCGGCTCACCCAATGCCGCGCACCCGTCGCGTACAACCCCCGAAGTCCAGAAAGCCGCGCAGGCCATGCGCCAGAACGACACAAAGGCTCTGAGCGAACAACTGCGCCAATTAGCCGACAAAGCCGCCTCAGGCAAGCTGTCTCCGTCTGAGCAGCAGCAGGCCGCCGCCGACCTGCAAAAGCTGTCGGGTGCCCTCAAAGACACGCCGATGCCGGAAACGCAGAAGCACACACAGGCCGCCGCCGACGCCATGAAGCGGGGCGACAAGCAGGCCGCCGCGTCGGAAATGCGAAAAGCCGCCGACGCCGCCGAGCGCGAAGCCCGCGCCCAGGCCGACCAGCAGGCGATGCAGGACGCCCAGAGTGCCGCCGAGGACGCCCAGAGCCAGATGGCCGGGGCCAGCAGCGCGGGCGACATCAAAGACGATTCCGGCCAGCCCGGCGACGGCTCCGGCAAAAATCAGGGCAAGGGACAGGGGAGCGGGCAGGGGGCAGGGCAGGGCTTCGGCGACGGTATCGGTCAGGGGCAGCAGGCCAACGGCAAAGTCGGCAGCGGCAAAGGCAACGGCGGCTCCGGTGGCGGCGGCAAAGCAGGCGGCAAGCCGTCCGACACCGGGCAGGGCAGCAGCCCCATCAAGCACCTCGGTCATACAAACGGCGACAAAGGCACGGCTAAAGTCTACTTCGGCAAGGCGCTGAACGCTGGCCCCAGTAAAACCGGTCCCACCCGCAAAGTCGGCGGCGGCCACGACCCCGGTGGAGCCGCGCCCAGCAGCGTTCCGTATTACAACTACGTTGCCCCGGCTAAAAAGAGCGCGGAGACGACGATGGACAAAGAAGACATCCCGCCCGCCTACCGCAGCGATGTCCGCCGCTACTTCCAGTCCCTCGACCCGCCCACGCCGCCGAGCGGGGGGCATTAAACGCAGACTTAGGCGGGGGCAAGGCTTTATGTTTCGTTACGCCGAAGGCGACACGGTTGCCTTGAAAGAAAACTACGCGAAATTAGGGCTGTGCGCGGGAGATACGGGCGTCATCTGGGTCTTGTATGACACCGTGCCTCCTGCCTACGATGTGACATTCTGCGATGCCGAAGGCCGGGCGCTTGACATGGTTTTGGACGAGGATGAATTGAAAGCACCGGCCCCCTCACGCCATCTTGTTGCGACCACCGCCTGACCCCACTTCAGGACCCCCTAGCTCCCACTAATGGGGGAACCGGATTGATAAATGTAGGGGCATGGCTTGCTCCTGCCCGTTCTGCTCCGTTGAGCTTAAAGGAGGCTAACCATTGACCACAGCAGCAAATCCCTTGACGCTGACAGCAGGCGTTTTCGCCGGAGTTGTTTCCTGTCTTTTGCTGACAGCCCTGTTTGTCGCCGCGACCCGACCACTTTCTGTGATTGTTCCGACAACCCCTTTGATTTGGTATTCAACTCTCTTTCTGGCAGCCGCGTTGGAGGCAGCAGTTTATGCTTTGGGGCGGCGGCGCTTCCCCGTTTTCTTCAAGGGTTTCCTGTTTGGGGCCGTGGCTTCTTCGCTGTTTGCCTTGTATATCTTGTGGATATGGCCCAGCGATTAATGCGGGTGAGGGACATTGAACACGGGGCTGAACCTCCATGCTTTAAAAGGGCAATTCCCCGCCTTCGCGGACATCGGACAGTCAGGCAAGGAGGAGCCACGGGTTTCAACCTGTGGCTTTTTCTTGTGCCTTAATCAGCCGTCATTTTGCCGTGGATTGCGTGCGTGCCCATTTCAGGCAGACCGGGGAACTTGAAAAAGTAGACATTTTTAGGTCTGTCGTAGCGAATAGGAATGTCCGGCATAGCAGCATCCCACTCCCGTGACATCCAAGCCGCCATCACACAGGCCAAGCCTTCCGGCTGAAACTCTGTATCGGGAAAACCTAATTCCACAATTTTGATGACGCCCGGCGTTCCCGGAAACGGGTGCGAGGGAGTGTTTGGAAACAGCCGAGCGCCCAGGACCAGGAATTGTTTTTCTTCCTCCGTCAGACTGGGAAAGCCAGAGTAAAGATGAAGCCAAAGCCTGTCCGAGACTGGCAGGAGTTTCTTGTTGTCTGGGTCTAACAGAGCAAGGTCACAGGCAACAAACTCTGCTGTCATGTCTATACAGATGCCCCAACTTGTCTTCCTAAACCTGTAAGAAAATTTGCTTTTCATGCTGTGAGTATACCTGCTGCTTTGCGTCAAGCGGCGTCAAGCACGGCCTGTGCGGCTTGCCGGACGCGGGGGGAGGGATCGTGGGCGGCGAGGGCTTGCAGCACAGTCTGGGCGGCGGATGGGGGCAGGACGTCGACGACGGCGAGGCGGACGGCTTCGCGGTTTGACTGGGTGAGTGTATAGAGAAGTTCGGTGGCTTCGGGGGTGCGAAGGGTGGTCAGTGCCAAAATGACGGCTTGAAGAGGGTCGCCGGTGAAGTGGGGCAGGGCGCCGCTTATCAGCGCGGCGGCTTCGGGGGCCTGCGTGCGGGCGAGGGACAGGGCGGCAAAGGCGGCGAGCTTCTGGTCGCGGTGTTTGAGGTAGGGGGCCAGGACTTCGGCGGCGTGGGGGTCTTCCAAGTCAACGAGCGCCTGCATACACTCCTGCAAGACTTCCGGCTCCTCGTTTTCAGGGTGGACCAGCCGCAGGGTCAGCGGCAGGCGGGCCGAGACGCTGCCGGTCAGAGACAAGGCCCGCGCCGCCGCTTTGCGCGGCTCCATTTTGACTTTTGGGTCCGGCATATCGGGCACGTTGCCGCTGCGGTCAAACAGCAGCAGGGCGATGTCGCGGACGCTGTCCAAATCCCGAAGCTGGGCCAGGGCGAGGGCGCAGTTGCCGCGCAGGTGCGCGGCGGTGTCGAAGGGAACGCCGCCGACGGCTTCCCTCTGAGTGGTGCGGAGGCCGACGCGGAGGGCGTCGGCGGCGGGGTAGTATTGCAGACGGCCCAGAGCAAACGCGAGGTTGCTGCGGATATGGCAGCCGGGGTCACGGGCAAGGCCGTCTTCGCTGAGGGAGGCCAGGCGGTCAGTTAGTAGGGCGGCGGCAGTGTCGTCGGCGTGTTCGCCGAGGGCTTCCGCCGCCTGCGCGGCGACGTAGTGCGACTTGTCGGCCAGCGCTTCCAGCAGAAGTGCCTGCCGGTCGGGACCGTCAAGGGCGGCGGCCTGCCGGACGGCGCTGATGCGCTCCGGGGTCTGCTTCGCCCGCAGGCGCTTACGAATTTGCTCGGTGTCCATAGAGGTCACTGCTTCGGCAGCTCGCCCGTCTTTTTCTGCCAGGCAGCGACCAGTTTGTCCTCGTAATCATCGGTGTCGCTGTCGACGAGCTTGCCGTTGTCTTCCAGCCATTTCAGCGTCCGGCGCGTGCCTTCGCGGAAGTTGATGGTCTGGCCGGGGTAGGTGGTGTCGCGCTTGAGCTTGGAATTGTCAAAGACGGACGGCCACTGCAAAATCTCGTAGGTGCTGCCGGACCACGACGGCGCGGCTTCTTTCAGGGTGTCGGCGGGAATATGCACCGGCGCAAACGTGCCGCCGCAGACTTCGGCGACCTGCTCATGGTACTGGTTCCAGGTGAACCATTCGTCGGAGGCGATATTGTACGCTTCGCCGAGGCACTTCTCCGTGCTCATCGCGGCGATAAAGCCCGCCGCCACATCGTCCACATGGCAGGCGGCCCACAGCGAGTTGCCGTCGCCCATGACCACAATCGGTTTTTTCTTCCGCAGGCGATCCACAAACGTATTGCCCGGCCCGAAGGCCCGGATGATGTCGCCGCCCTCGCCGTAGGAGTGCGACGGGCGCATAATCGTCATCGGGAAGCCGCTCGCCGAGGCTTCCAAGAGAAGATTTTCGCAGGCAATTTTGTTCTGTCCGTAGCCGCCGATGCTATGGTACGGCTCGGTCTCGGTGGTCGGGATTTGGGCCACGGGGCCAGAGTAAACACAGACGGTGGAGCAGTGGATAAACTGCCCGCAGCGGCCTGTGAAGGCTTTAATCGCTGAAGCGGTGTCATCAGGGTGGAAAGCCACCATGTCAACCACGACATCGTAGGCTTTGTCCGAAAACGTCTGCTCAAACGCTTCGTAGTCTTTGCGGTCGCCGGTCATAATCTCGGCCCCATTGCCTTCCGGTAGGCGGTTTTCCGACTTGCCCCGATTAAAGAGCGTGACGGTATGACCCTCCGCTAACAACTGCCGGCTGATGCTGGTGGAAATCAAGCCGGTCCCGCCGATGAGTAAAACGTGCATTGTTTCAATTCTCCCTGCTTTTGCTGATTATACCCACAGCCGAAAATCTCTGTTGTCTCTTGACTTGCCATATTTAGTGTGATATACTTTATCTCTGCACTAAATGTGGGCTGTCCGAATTCGCCCGCACCCGACAATAGCTTATAACACCTGTTTATGAAGTGCCCTTACTGCGGCTATGACGACGATGCGGTTCTTGACTCCCGGCCCCTGCGCGATGGGGAGGCGATCAAACGCCGCCGCGAATGCAAGCACTGTGAGCGGCGCTTCACCACGTTTGAGACTATCGAAGAGATGCAGCTCACGGTGGTCAAAAAGCCCGACCGCGACGGCCATCAGCGCCGCGAACCGTTCGACCGCAACAAGCTCCTGCGCTCGCTGCGCGTGGCCTGCCAGAAGCGGCCTATTTCCGAGGAAACCCTGCAAGACATCTCCGATGACATTGAGCGGACACTCACCAACCGCCTGGACAAAGAAGTACCGTCGGCGGAAATCGGCGAGCTGGTCATGGACCACCTGCGGAAGCTAGATCAAGTGGCTTATGTCCGCTTTGCCTCCGTCTACCGCCAGTTTGAAGACGCCACCCAGTTCCGCGACATCGTAAATCTGCTAAAAAAGCAGGGCGGACGCCTCCGCAAAGATTAACCGCAAAGATTAACCCCAACACTTAGAAACGATCAAAGGAAACACCATGCCTGAACGAAGCAGCGGCAAGAAAAGCACCGCAGGAACCACCCTCGACCTGCTCGGCGATGATGAGCCGGTCAAACCCCGCGCCGCCCGCAAGCCCGCCCCGACCCCCGCGCCCATCGCCGCGCCTGACACTGAGCCAGGCGGGGCATTGTTTGGCGGCGAAGACGTAGACTTGACCGCCAAACATCCCGCCGATGTCCCTGTTGGCAGCTTCCCCGCGCCGTCGCAAATCGCGCAGGCCGCTGAGGCCGATCCGTTCGGCGAAGAAGACCCGTTTGAAGACAGCGTCATGGCCCGGATGCTGGCCGACGAGCCTGTCCCGATTGCCAGCCCCCTTCGCGCCGCCCGCGAAGATTTTCAGATGCCGATTGAAGCCGCCCCGATGACCGAAGCCGGGCCGGATTTGGACGCCTTCGCTGACCCCGTCGCCGCCCCCGAAGTCGAACAGGTTATCGAGCCGCCCATGCCCGAAGCCATTTCCGAAGCCATTTTCGAAGCGGCCCCCGCGCCTGTCGCCGAAGCCGAACCAGAACCTGCCGCTGAGCTTGTCCTGGAAGCCGTGGCCGAACCTATCGCCGAAACCCCTGCCGAGATTGCGCCTGAGCCTGTCGCCGAACCCACCGAGCCTGTGATGGAAGCCTTGGCTGAGCCTGCCCCTGCCCCCGCCAAAAAAGCCAAAGCCGCTCCTGCGCCGACGTATAACCCTATGCCTGGCCTTACATTTGAGCGCCGCTACACTGAAGCTGGGCAGGACGTGTGGGCAACTACTGAATGGGAACTGCGAACGGCCAGCATCGTTGGCAGTGACGGCAAAGTCGTCTTTGAGCAGAGCGGCGTCGAAATCCCCAAAGCCTGGTCACAGCTTGCCACCAACGTCGTCGTCTCCAAATACTTCCGGGGCCAAATCGGCACATTGGAGCGCGAATACAGCGTCAAACAGCTCATTGGCCGCGTCGCCGACCGCATTTTAGAGTGGGGTAATGAGGGCCATTACTTCGCCTCCGCCGCCGACGCCGAAGTGTTCCACGACGAGCTGCGCTATATCCTGCTGCATCAGTACGCCGCCTTTAACTCTCCCGTCTGGTTCAATCTAGGCTGGCCGGGCCGCCGTCAGGCGGTGTCAGCGTGTTATATCACCGAAGTTGACGACACAATGGAAAGCATTCTGGACCTCTACAAGACCGAGGGAATGCTTTTTAAAGATGGCAGTGGCAGCGGGCATAATCTGTCCCCCCTGCGCTCGTCCAAAGAGCCTCTAGCGGCGGGCGGGCGCTCCAGTGGGCCGATTGCGTTTATGAAGGGGCTGGATGCTTCGGCGGGCAGCATCAAAAGCGGCGGCTCGACGCGCCGAGCGGCCAAAATGGTGATTCTGGATGCCGACCATCCCGATATTCAGGAGTTTGTGGACTGCAAAAAAGACGCCGAGCTGAAAGCCCATGCGCTGATTGACGCGGGCTACTCCGGCGCATTCAACGTGTCCAACGGCGCATATGACACCGTGCCCTTCCAGAACGCCAACCACAGCGTCCGCGTCACCGATGCTTTCATGCAGGCGGTGGAAGCCGACGGTCCCTGGGACACCAAGTTCCGCACCAACGGCCAGACCGCCGAAACCCTGCGGGCGAAAGACCTGCTCCACTCCATCGCCGAAGGGACGTGGGTTTGCGGCGACCCCGGAATGCAGTTCGACACCATCTCAAACGACTGGCACACCTGCGCCAACACCGACCGCATCTACGCCAGTAATCCATGCAGCGAATTTTTCTTCCTAAACTCCACGGCCTGCAACCTGTCGTCACTGAATTTGATGAAGTTTCGGGAGGTGGGGAGCGGGGCGTTTGATACGGCGTCGTTTGAACACGCAGTCAAAATCATGATCACGGCGCAGGAGATGATGGTTGGGTTCGCGCACTATCCGACTGAGAAAATCACGCAGCGGTCGCATGAATACCGGCCTCTGGGGCTGGGCTATGCGAACCTCGGGGCGCTGCTCATGGCGGCGGGGCTGCCCTATGACAGCGATGCAGGGCGGGCGTATGCCGGGGCCGTGACTTCGCTGATGACAGGCCGGGCCTACCATCAGTCTGCACAGGTCGCCCGCGACTGCGGCGGGCCGTTTGCAGGCTACGCGCATAACCGCGAGCCGATGCTGCGGGTCATGGGCAAGCACCGCGCCGCCGTGGACGACATCGACGCCGCGCTCATCCCCGAAACCCTGCTGGACGCCGCCCGGACCGCTTGGGATGAAACTGTGGAACTGGGCACGCAGCACGGCTACCGCAACGCCCAAGCCACGGTACTCGCGCCCACGGGCTGTTTGGTAGCCGGGTCACTGGTCATCACCGACCGGGGCGTGGTGCGGATGAACCGGCTGGGCGATGTGGGCGGGGCGCAATGGCAGGATGTCAATTTCGGCGTCCTGACCGACACGGGCCGTCAAGAAGCGACCAAGTTCTATGTCAACGGACGGGACGCGACGCGGCGCATTACAACCCACGCGGGCTATGCCATTCAGGGCACACCCAAGCACCGGGTCAAAGTTGTAGACGCCGCCACGGGACAATGGGATTGGAAGCGGTTCGGTAATATCGCGCCGGGCGATGTCGTAGCCCTGTCGATGGGACAGATGCTCGGTGAGTCTCAGACAATTCCTCTGCCGCCGCTGGGCGAGGAATACTGGACGGGCGATTACACAACGCGAGTGCCTCGGACGATGACGGCGGAGCTGGCCGAGATGGTCGGTTATTTCATGGGTGACGGCTCCCTGCATTCCAAAGGCCCGCGCTTCTGCGTGGCGAACACCGATCTGGATGTGGCGGGGCGTGTGCAAACGCTGGTCAAGTCTCTGTTCAATCTGGACGCGCATTTGACGCCGCAGCAGGGTTACTGCGAAGTCTCAGTACATTCTGTGCCGCTGACACTGTGGTGGGAAGCGTGCGGCTTTGCGAAGCTCTCACCCGGCCCGGAGCATTCGGGCAAAGGCTACCTGCCGCGCATTCCCGATGCGGTGCTGGCGACAAACGACGCGTCAGTCTACGGCGCGTTCCTGCGCGGGCTATACGAAGCCGACGGGACCGTGACAGGCGGCGTGCCCTGTTGGAGTACGGTGCATCGCCCCTTCTCGGAAGAAGTCAAAACGCTGCTGCTGGCACTGGGCATCCCCACAATGACCAAGCAGGACACAACCGGCTGGGGGCAGTCCCCGCTCTGGGTATTGCGCCTTAGGAACACGTCATACGCTTCCCGTTATCAGACAGCCGTTGGCTTTATGAGCACCCGCAAGATGGGGCTGGTTTCAACGAGCAATGGCGAACAGGCGGCTCGGCACGATTATGTGTATCTGGCCCCCGATGTGATTGCCGCGCTTGCGCCAAAAAACAGCCCCCTGTACAACTCCATCACGCTGTCGCAGAAGCGGCACAATGGAGCCATTACCCGCCGCTCTGCGGAGTCACTGTACGCGGCGACCCAGGATGCGCGAGTCGGTCAAGCCCTGCGCTTCTTCTACGATGTGATTAAAACCAACGAAGATGGCGGCGAGCAGCTCACCTATGACCTTTCAGTTCCGGCTAACGTCACTTACATCGCGCAGGGCTTTGTGTCCCACAACACCATCGGCTTTTTGATGGATTGCGACACGACGGGGATTGAGCCGGATATCGCCATTGTCAAATACAAATCGCTGGTCGGCGGCGGCATGATGAAGATCGTTAATCAGACCGTCCCCGAGGCATTGGAGCGGCTGGGCTACTCAGAAGCCGAGCGGCAGAGCATCATTGCTTTTATTGATGAGCATGATACCATTGAAGGCGCGACCGACCTCAAGCCCGAGCATCTGCCCATCTTTGACTGCGCCTTCCGGCCCATGAATGGCACGCGGTCTATTCATTACCGGGGCCATATCAAGATGATGGCGGCAGCGCAGCCGTTCATCTCGGGAGCCATCAGCAAATGCGTGACCGGTGAGACCCTGCTGGCAACCGGACAGGGGCTGGTCCGTATTGGCAGCCTGTACCAAAACGAGAAGCCGGACACGTTCCGCCCGGCCCGTCTGCCGCTGGCGTCTCTAGGCGGAACACGCGACACGGATGCCTTCTACTATGGCGGCGGCAGGCCGACGCTGGGTGTGACCCTGCGCTCGGGGCATCGCATCACTGGCACGCCCAATCACCGCCTGCTGGTGGCCCGCGAAGGACGTCTGGACTGGGTGCGACTGGACGAAATCGAGCCGGACGAGGCGGTCGCCACGCAGTATGGCACGGACCTGTGGGCGGACACTGCGCCGCGCCTGCCAGTTCTGACAACCCCACTGTACGGCTCTGAGAAGCGGGTGAGCTTGCCCGAGACCATGACGGCGGAACTGGCCTGGCTTCTGGGAGCCTATGCCGCCGAAGGGCACACAATGCGCTCTAACTGGACCATCACTCTGACCAATTCGGTAGATGCGGTCCTGGAGCGGGCCGTTCGGGCGTGGCAGTCCGAGTTCGGCGTCAAGGCCGTGATTGAGCGTCAGCCGGGCAAATGTCCGGGCGTCAAAGTCTCCTCCAAGCGCATTGTGCTGTTTATGGAGGCTCTCGGCTGCGGGGCGCGGGCGTCAGCCAAGCGTATCCCGGATGCCATTTTGCAGTCGCCGCGTGATATGGTGCTGTCGTTCCTGTCCGGCCTGATGCTGGATGGGTACGCCGTACCGGAAGGGACGCTGGCCCGCGTTGCAATCTGCCTTGACGCGCCTCTGCTGCTGGACGACTTGCAGGCCATTCTGACCAATCTGGGTCTGGTTCACAGCCGCATTTCCAAAAAGAATAACACCAATGGTAAGACCTATGACGAGGTGTATCTGGCCGGGGAATGGGCACAGCAATTCGCCCGTCTGGTTCCGTTCATGGAGCCGGACAAAGCCGCATCGGTGGCGCGGCTGCTGACCCGGACATTCGCGCAAAGCACGGCGGACGTCGTGCCGGGCATCACGCCCCCTGAGCTGCTGGCGCTCATTCCAAAAGGCCGCTCCGGGCACACGGGCAAGGGGACCACACGGGGCGAGTTCAACTTCCTGGCTGACCCGCGCACTAAACAGGTCAGTCGGCGCACTTTGGAGCGCGTCGCGTCCCTGCCCAATGTGGTCTTGCCGGAATGGCTGCAAATCGTTATGCGCGATAACCTGCGTTTCAGCCCTGTCACCGAGGTTAAAGAAACCGGGGTGCAGACGGTCTACGACGTGTCGGTTCCCGTCACTCATGCGTTTGTGGGCAACGGCATTGTCAACCACAACACGGTCAATCTGCCGAACAGCGCGACGCCCGATGACATTTCTGAGACATACATGGAAGCGTGGAAGCTGGGGATCAAAGCGGTCGCTGTCTACCGGGATGGCTCCAAGCGGACGCAACCGCTGAATATGGGCAAGGAAACTCCTGCCGCCGACAAGGCGGCAGTAAGCACCGCCGAGGCTGAGACCGCCCCGGCGGCTCCGAAGGCCCTGCGCCGCCGCCTGCCCAATGAGCGGGACGGCGTAACGCACAAGTTCAGCATTGGCGGTCATGAGGGCTACCTGACGGTGGGGCTGTACCCGGACACGCGGCAGCCGGGGGAAATATTCATTCGGATGTCCAAAGAAGGCTCCAGCATTTCGGGCTTGATGGACAGCTTCGCCACCGCCATTTCGCTGGCCCTTCAATACGGCGTCCCTCTGCAAACGCTGGTGGACAAGTTCATCCACTCGCGCTTTGAGCCGTCGGGCTTCACCGGCAACAAAGAGATACCGATGGCGAAGTCCGTCATGGACTACATCTTCCGGTATCTGGCCCTGCGCTTCCTGCAAGCCGAAGACCGCCACAACGTCGGCCTCCTCGCCGACCAGCCCGCAGACGATGCTTACACGGCGCACGATGCCCGCAGCGGCACATTAAGCAATGGGAACGGCAGCAGCAATGGAAATGGGATCAAAAACGGGAACGGCACAGGAGATTTGTCTCACCTCGCTGACACCCGGACGGCGGCATTAAGCGAACACGAACGAGAAATCTACCGCGCCCAATCCGACGCCCCGCCCTGCCCCGAATGTGGCGCGATTACAATTCGCAGCGGAGCTTGCTATAAATGCTTGAGCTGCGGAACGAGTTTAGGCTGTTCGTAGGCTAACACAGCCAAAGGGCAGGAAGCGAAACATCGCTTCCGGCCCTTTTTCTTTAATTTGACTTCTCACAAATCGTTTGCGATTTCTAATATGCAACTTTTTTGACGCGTCTGGGTCTTATCTAATATGAGCAACGTTTCACCCTCCTCGCATGATGTTCAATATTGGTCTCGACTCTCAGATGGCGCGAACACAATCTATATTGGTTTAGCCGTTCTGGTAGCCCTTGCTACGTTTCTCGTTTATTACTTTGGTTCTAAAGCACAGGGTGCCAAAGATAACGAACTGAAGCAAGTACAAGCAATATCTGCACAAAAGCAAGCAAGTTCTGCTACAGAAATTGCCCAGTTACATCTGCAAGCGGCAGAACTGAATGCGGATGCCGCGAAGGCCAAAGAGGGAATGGCGGTAGCCCATGCCCAAATAGCCCAAGCAAAAAAAGCTGCCGCAGATGCATCTAGGGAAGGTCAATATGCACTCCTGACAGCGGAAGAAGCAAAGTTGAAGCAGGAGCAACTAAAGCAAGAAAACATTCAACTTAGCACACGATTGAATGAAGCCATTACGGAGGCACAGACTACAAAGCTGTCTTTGATGGAAGCGCAGCAAAAATTGACTTTAGCTCAATTGTCTCAACACCATAGTCTGGAAAATGTAAAACAACAACAAAAACCTCGGATTATTACACCAGAGCAACAAAAGATTTTGACCACGTATTTTACTGCAAATCCCAAAGGTTTTGTGTGTATTGCTTGCGTTCTCGGCGATAATGAAGCTCTTTCATATGCCTCACAACTTGACAATATATTGAAAACCGCAGGCTGGAATACGGCAGGTGTTACTCAAGTTAATTTTTCCTCTAATCCTGTTGGCTTAATTGTGAATTTGGAACCCACAAATGACGCCGCTTCAGTGTTACCAAGTGCCAATGCTCTAGTTCACGGGCTTTCTCTAGCAAAATTGAAATTTCGGCCTATCGACTTAGTCGGTATACCTGGTATGACAATGGCAACAAATATGCCCAGTGACCAGAGGTTGCAGCTTATTGTGGGTGTTAAGCCGACTACCACCAAGTAAAACAGAGATACTACAAACAAAAGAGCCGCCAATCTTGGCGGCTCTGAAGCAAATCCGAGGAATATAGGATGATCCAGCGAAGGCAGATTTTATACACAGCATGAAGCCAAATTTCGTCCCTCATAACTTCATTCTGATCTAGCTTATCGGACTTATCTGCGCGACTTGTTAGCCTACGCTTGGAAAAGAAAGGGAACAGCCTTCCCGCCTACTCCTTCGCCAATTCTTCCCATTCTTCGTGCCGCGCTTTTGCCATTGTGACGTTGAACTGCGGATAGAAGCTATCGTACTCGCCTTCGCGCTCGGCGAACCGCTGCATTTTGACGCGCTCCACCAAAATCTCGGCGGCGTCGGGCTGGGTTTCCAGCAGATGCAGGGTTTCGGAAACGTAGTCGGCCAGCGGCATGGCGTTGGGGTCTTCGGCCTGGCGCTCGCCCATCAGCCCGGTCTGGACATAGGGCGGGACCAGCTCAATGACCTGTACCGGGGTGTCCTGAAGCTGGAAGCGCAGGGACTGGGTGTAGGAATGAATGGCGGCTTTGGTGGCGCAGTACGTGGGCGTCATAAACAGCGGCACATAGGCGAGGCCCGAAGTGACGGTGAGAATGGCGGACGCGGGCTGCTTCAGGAGGGTAGGGAGCAGCGCTTCCGTCAGCCGAATGGGACCCAGCAGGTTGGTGCCAACCGTGGCTTCCGCGACTTTCAGCGCGGCTTCCGTGTTTTGCAGATACTCGTTTTGCATGATGCCCGCCATGTGGATGACGACGTTCAGTGCAGGGTATTTCTCGGTCAGTGTGGCGGCGAGGGATTGAATGCTGCCCGCGTCGCCGATGTCCAGGCGCAGCGACTCGATGCCGGGGTTGGCCTCGGTCACTTCGTCCAGCGTCTTCTGGGTGCGTCCGGCAATGATGACTTTATTGCCGCGCTGGTGGAAGGCTTCGGCCATCGCCCGTCCGATGCCGGAGCCGCCGCCGGTCATTAAGATGGTGTTATCGGTCAATTTCATAATGTGTCTCCTGGAGGGCGTACTCTAAAACTATATTTGTCCCATTTTTGCCATCTGGTTGAACATAAACTGGGGCGCAACTCGGCTCATAATTTTGAGCGCATTGCTGAGGCCAGGGCGAATTTCGAGGGCGTCCGCCTCAATAGCCGCAATCGCTTTGCTTGCCAGCACTGAGACATCCATCGCTCTCTGTCCTTTCATTTCTTCCGCGAACTCGCCGCGAAACAAAGGGGTTTCAACGCCGGGCGGGGCGAGTTCAATCACCCTCACCCTGGAGCCGGCAAGCTGCACCCGCAGTGACTGCGTAAAAGAATGCAGGGCGGCTTTGGTCGCACAGTAGACGGGCGAAAGCGGCAGAGGAATAAAAGCAAGGCCGGAGGTAACGTTGACAATCAGGGCATGGTCACGGGTTTTCAGGTGCGGCAAGAATTTTTGGACCATCCGCACCGGGCCGCTCAGGTTGGTTTCTATCTCACGGGTCACATCACTCAGGTCGTGGGGATCGTTGATGTTCAGGTTCCGCATGATGCCCGCGTTGTTGATGAGTACGTTCAGTGCAGGGAACCGCGCAATCACGCTCTCGTGTAATGCGGCTATCGCCGCAGGATCGCTGACATCACTCTGAAAGGTGTGAAGGCCAGGCAGGTTCTGGGCCGCCTGGTTCAGCTTTTCCTGATCGCGGCCAGTCACAAGAACCGTGTTGCCGCGCTTTAAAAGCTGCCGGGCCAGTTCCAGCCCGATGCCGCTGGTTCCGCCGGTGATCAAAATCGTGCTCTCTGACAGTTTCATGGTGTGTTCCCCTGTTTCTGGTGTGCTGCGTTCGTGATGAGACCGCGCCGGACGATGGCCCAAACTTCTTCAAATCGGGCGTCCATGTCTGTCTCAAAGCGGGTCCAGTCGGCGGCGTGGGCGGGATGGTGAAAATGGGCCGTTGCCAGCAGAACGCCGCGTGCCGCCGCTTCCGCGTCGGGGGCGTCAAACTCGCCGCGTGAGATGCCCTCACGGACCATCGCAGTCACCTGTGCAAGCAGATGGTCAACGTGCTGCCCGACCACGGCGCGGGCATCGGCGGCCAGCACGCAGTAGGCGGCGAAAAACTCCGGGTCATCGCGCAGGCGGCGGCGCTTCATGGCAGACAGCTCCCGCAGCCAGCGGCCCAGACGCTCAGGGGCGGGGCCGTTTTCAGAAACAATCGCTTCCAGCGGCCCGTCCATCCCCGCCAGCCACCGCTGCACGACGGCATCGCGCAGCGCGGCTTTGTCCGCAAAATGCCGGTAAACGCTGCCGTGGCTGACGTTCAGGGCACGGGCCACGTCTACCACGGTGGCCTTGCCCGGCCCGAAGCGGCGCAGAACTTCCTCCGCCGCATCCAGTATCTTGTCGCGTGTCAACGTTTCGCCCATACGCTGAGTGTACCCAAACAAATGACAAAATATAACATCTGTCAGTATTATGCTAAAAATGCCCCGGCTGCTTCAACAGCAGCCGGGGCAGTTGTGTCAGGCAGCCACAACGTCAAATACTTGAATATGGCGGCATAGAGGGCCGCACTCGGCAATCAGGCGCCGATGATTGGGGTGGACATCGTAGGCATCATGGGCGGCCTGGTCTACGAAATCAATCAAGAGGGCTACGGCATAAGTCTTCTCCACCGCCGGACCATCGGTTCCTGCCGGAGTGCCGACGACAAGGCGGAGGATGCCGGGGATTTCCGGCAGGTAAGTCTGGCAGGCGTGAACGATGGTTTGGGCATCGTCTGGTGTGCCGCCATCATTGAGCCAGAAGTAAACAGAGTGATGCAGTGTGTCTGGGGGCATTGAATGTCTTTCTTGCTGTGTTGCTGTTCCCGGCTTAGCGCGGGGCAGGGCGGGGGGCAAAGGATTGTTTGAGGGTGCGAAGCTCGCGCTTCATACGGGTCGATTCAAGCTGGCCGACGGCGAGGCGGCTGAGGGACAGCAGAGCTTCCTGCTGCGTGGGGGTAAGCGTGCGCGGGACGCGGTCTACGACGCAGAGTGTTCCGAGGGCGTATCCATCCTGGGTCAGCAGCGGTGCACCTGCGTAGAAGCGCACATACGGCTCGCCGACCACCATGGCGTTGCGGGCGAAGCGGGCATCCTGAAGCGCGTCTTCAACAACCAGCATGTCCGTCCCGACAAGGGCATGAGCGCAGAACGACGCATCGCGGGAAGTCTCGCAGGCGTCAATGCCGGTTTTGGACAGGAACCATTGCCGGTTGCTGTCAATCAGGCTGATGAGCGCGACCGGGGTTTCGCAGATAAAGGCGGCGAGATGTGCGATGTCATCAAACGCCGCCGACCGGATCAGGCCAAACGCGCCGTAACGCCGCAGCGCCTCCATCCGTTCGCGCTCATCGGCGGGGGTGGGGGGCAGGGCAGGGTCGTCGGGCCAGTGTGTGAAGAGTTCCTGTGACATTTACTGTCACTCTCTTGCACAATGTATGCCAAAACACGTAATTGGACGGGGAACAGAAGAAGATAGAGAAATAAGATAAAAAAACGCCCCTGGAGAGAATCGAACTCCCGACACTGGAGGTAGAAGCTCCATGCTCTGATCCGCTGAGCTACAGGGGCAGGGGGATTGGTGCGAGAGGGGTAGGAGAGAAGAAAAGAGAGCGGGGCAGGAGAATCGAACTCCTAACATCAGTTTGGAAAACTGGGGTTTTACCACTAAACTAGCCCCGCGACAAGCCTATTACAAAGATGATTATACGGGCAAAGCCGAAAAATGTCAAGCCTTGCGGCCAAAAAAGTGGCCTGCCAACAATTTTTGCGGAGTCGCGCTGCGGGGGATTGCATCACGCGGCGGGAGCGGGTATAATAACGTCGCAAACAGAAACTCTCAAACAGCAAGCCTCCATAGCTCAGTTGGTTAGAGCATCCGCCTCTTAAGTGGAGTGTCGTAGGTTCGAGTCCTACTGGGGGCAGAGTAAACAAGCCGCCGGAGATTTAATCTCCGGCGGCTTTCTTGTCTCCGGGCTACGGGGCGTGGCCTGTGACGATCTCATTGGCGAGGGCGGTGTCGCCGTAGACATGGCGCAGAGCCTCCACAATGGCCTGCGATGAGACGGCGACGGCGCGGTTCTGCGTGTCGTCAAAATAATAGTCGGCGGCCAGCGACTGAATGTTGCCGTCGAAAATCAATCCTACCACTTCATTGTTCCGGTTGACCACCGGGCTGCCCGAGTTGCCGCCAACGATGTCGGTATCGCAAACGAAATCATAGGGTGTGTTCGGAACAATCTTCGATTTGGCGGCGACCCACGACGGCGAAAGCTGATACGGCGGGGCATTGTCATGGGCGGCGGCATAGGGGTAAATGCCACCCATTTTGGTCATCGGCGGAATGGCCTTGCCGTCCTGCGTGTAGCCTTTCACGGTTCCATACGCCAGCCGCAGGGTTCCGGTCGCGTCGGGGTAAAGGCCGGGCAGACCGGCAGCAAGCCGGGCACGAGCGATTTTGGCATACGCTTCCTCCTGTACGCCCGTCACTTCCTGCTCGCGCTGTGTGCGTATCTGTCGCAGGGTCGGGTCGAGTGCCAGAGCGAGACGGATCATTGGGTCGGCAGACGCCTGAATGGCAGGCAGGCCGCCTGCCGCGAGGCGGCGGCGCTCGGCAGGATCAGCTAGCTTCGTGCCGCTGACGAGCACAAAGGCGCGTTCCTGCGGGGACTGCCCCGCCAGCGCGGACACGGTGAGCGGCTCGTTGATGCCCAGGGTTTCTTCCATCTGCGCCAGCAAATCAGCCAGCAGTACCCGCTCCAATGCCGGGGAAGTCGGCGCGGGTGAAAACAGATCGCGCTCCAGAAGTGCCCGGTTGGCATCATTAAACCCCGGCAGCCGCTCGCCGTTCGGCTTGCCGCGCTCTTCGGCCAGACGCACCAGTGTCAGCGCGATGTTAAACAGCTCCGACTGGAAGCTGCGTCCGCCACCGAATACCCCGTACTGATTTTGCAGCGCCCGCTGTGCATTGTCGGCGGCATCAACCTGTGCCCAGGCGGTGCTGTAAGCCGCTTGCAGCGCTGGGTCGGCGGCGATTTTCGCTTGCAGCGCGTCCTGCCGTGCCTGTTTGGCGGCGATCACCGACGGGTCTTGTAAGCTTTGCAGTGCCCCCGTCAGCAGCTTGCGCGTGTTCTGCGTGCCGAACAGGGCGTCTTTAGAAACGCGGGCGTTTTCCGGCAGACGCGCTCCCCAACTTGACAGCAGCACTTCGCGGCGGCGCAAGTAGTTTAGCGCCTGCGGCAGAAGCACGTCCCGGTCCAGCGCCAGGTCGGCCACGGTGTCCAGGCGGGCAGTGTGGCCGGGATGGCCGGACACAAACACCGGCTCGCCAATCTGCACGCCCTCACGGCTCCAATGCAGGTAGTCTTTGATTTTCGTGGGCCGTCCGTTTTCGTAGACCCTGAAAAAGCACATATCCAGATCATAGCGCGGGTATTCAAAGTTGTCCGGGTCGCCGCCGAAAAAGGCCATGTTCTGCTCGGGGGCCATGACCAGCCGCACATCGGTATACTGCTTGTAGCGGTACAGGTCGTAGCGTGCGCCACCGAACAGTGTCACTACTTCGCTTCGCAGACCGGTTTTTTCCTGCGCCTCTTTTTCAATCGCGGCAATCACGGCGCGGCGGGCGAGCAGAGCCTGCGCGGGCGTCATCGCGGGCGTGACGGCGGCCTGCACTCGGTCGGTGACGGGCATGATGCTTTCCAGTGTTTCAAGCTCCAGATCGGGGGCGCGGCGCTCTTCGGCACGTGTGCGGGCATAAAAGCCGCCCCGTGCGTAGTTATGTTTGGCGTCACTCAGCTTTTGCAGGGTGTCCATCCCGACATGATGATTGGTCATCACCAGCCCGTCCGCCGAGATGAACGACCCGGAGGCGATGCCGATAAACTCCACCGACGCTTTTTGCAGGTGCTCCGCCCAGGCGGGCGTGATTGTCACGCCGTACTTTTGCTGAATCTGAGCGGTGGGCAGATCGTTATACAGCCACATTCCCTCATCCGCCCGCACCGCCGCCGCCGCTCCGAAAATGCCCAGACCTAGCAGAGCCGCCAGTCTTGCCCAATGTTTCATGCGTTCTTTCCTATCCCCTTGATCGTCACTTCGCCGGTTCCGTCGCCGCGCTCGGTCAGCGCGGCTTCCACGTTTAAAAACTGCGGTACGACCCACAGCACCGTCCGCAGATGCTCCGTCACCCGCGCCGTGGTCCACCGGCTTGTGCCCGAAGCCAAAGCGGCAGGCAGCACAAGCTGATCGGCCAGATGCTCCTCGCAGGCGGCCCCCGGCTTCAGCCAGTCCTTAAGCGCCTCACAGGCTTCCCCGGCCACGGCCTCCATCGGGCGGCCCCGCTGACCGAGCGCCGAAAACCCGGCCCGGCTGCCTTCGCACTCCGCAATCAGCACCACCGCCGCGCCTGTGCCGGGCGACGGCACATCGCGCACGGAAACCGTCAGCGGCAGACCGCGCAGGGCGGTTTCCACCGCCGCCGCGCCGCGCCTGCCGACTTCGGCGGGCAGGCCCGAAGTTAAGACGTGGGCCGTGACGCTTTGGATTGGCCCGCGCCCCGTCAGCGCAAACGGGCGCAGACGCGAGCGGCCCGGCGTGGTCAGCATCAGTGCCCCGCCGCCGCGTGGCATGAAGCCGACGGTTGTCGTTGTGATTTCGGCGTCTAGGCCGTGCGCGGCGACAGTTAGCAAAAACACTTCCGTCAGATGCTCCGCCGGGGGCGCGAACGAGACGTGCGTCCCTCCCGTGACCGTCACCCGTGAAGGGCCGTCGGCGAGAGCCAGCAGGGGCAGAAGCGTCTGCATCACCAGCGTGGCCGCGCCCGCCGTGCCGATGTCAAAATGGTACACGCCACTTGCCACCGGCGCGTTCGGAATAAATGAAAGCTGCGTGGAGCCAATTTCTGCACCTTCGGTTTTTGCCGCGCATACTGCCGCCGCCGCCCGGACGGCGGCGAGGTGCTGCGCTTTCAGCCCCGGCTTGTCGCGGCCAGCCCGAATGCGGGTGAGGGTGACGGCGCGGCCCGTCAGCGCGGCCAGAGTCAGGCTTGTCCGCAGGGTCTGTCCGCCGCCTTCGCCATACGAGCCGTCAATAGTGAGGGGGGTGCTCATAGTTTGCGCCAGATGCCAGGGGTGTGGAAACCCCCGGCAGGGAAAGTGTCCTTCGGACAAAGACCCATTGTAACAAGCAGGAGACAGCCAAATATAGGCCTCATTCTCCTCACCCGAAGGGTGCTTCTTTGCCGGGGGTTTTTACACCTCCGGCATCCTCTGCGCTCACTCTGCCAGCAGAAACGAAAGCGTCTGCAAGCACCAGTTCATCTGCTCTTCGGCAATCACCAGTGGCGGCACGAACTCCAGGACGCACCCGTCCCCAGCAGGCAGCACAATCAGGCCCCGGCGCAAGGCGGCGGGGATCAGCGGCAGGGCCATCTCCGGCGAGGCCATTTCAATCCCCAGCATCAGGCCACGCCCGCGCACGTCTGCAATTTTCGCCGGGAAGGTCGCCTGCACTGCCCGCAGGCCATCGGCAAAGACGGCCCCCATTCGCACGGCTCGCTCGGCCAGATGTTCCTCTTCCAGCACGTCTAGCGCCGCCAGCGCCGCCGCGCAGGATAGGGGGTTTCCCAGAAATGTGCTAGTGTGCAGTGCCTCGCCGGTGGACTCGCCCCAGGCGGCCATGAGGGCTTTAGAGGCTACACACGCCGACAGCGGCAGGCCGCCGCCCATCGCTTTGCCGACGCACAGAACGTCCGGCACAACGCCCTCAAACTCGCAGGCGAAGCGGGTCCCCGTCCGGCCCCACCCAGTGAAAATCTCGTCTAGAATTAAGAGCGTGCCGGTCTCGGTGCAAAGCTGACGCAGGCCCGCCAGCCAGCCCGGCGGGGGGACCACGATGCCGCCCCGCCCTTGAATCGGCTCGGCCAGCACCGCGCCGGGTTTGTGTTCGTGGAGGTGTGCTTGAATAGTTTCCAAGGGGCAGCCGTAGGGCAGGTGCGTCGTGAAGCCGCCCATCTGCGGGCGGAAGGGGGTGCGGAAGTCGGCGCGGGCAGTCACATCGAGAGCGCCGTAGGTCAGCCCGTGGTAGCCGCCTTCAAAGGCCAGCACGCCGGGCCGCTTTGTTGCCAGCATGGCGGTTTTTAGCGCCGCTTCCACGGCATCGCCGCCGTTGAGGCCCAAAATCACCTGCGCTTCGGGCAGCGGAACCAAAGAAGCGATACGCTCACAGAGGCGCACTTTGACAGCTGACGGGTGAACATCGCCCATGCCGTGCAGGAGCTTTTCCGCCTGCGCGTGAACCGCCGCGACCACGCGGGGGTGTCCGTGCCCAACCGAGGCGACGCCGAAGGCCGAAGTCACATCTAAGAAGCGGTTGCCGTCGGCATCCCACACGAGGCAGCCGTGCGCTTCTTCCCAGAACACCGGGAAGTCCGGTGCCAGGTAGGTGACATTGGGGCTTTCGGCGCGGCGCAGGTCCCGCGCCAGAGCGCGGGAGCGCGGGCCGGGGATTTCGGTAACGATCTTGGGCAGGGTGGGGGAAGGCGGGTTCACGCGGAGCGGTCCGTCTCCACTTGCAGGCGAATCTGGCGCAGAATGTTTGCGACTTTTTCGCATTCCACCTCCGAGCCGGAATACACAATGGAGCGTCCTTTTTCGTGAACTTCCTGTGCGAACACCTCGGCCTTTTCATGCGTGCAGCCGGTGGCTTTTTGAAGCTGCTCTTCCACCTCTTCAAACGTGTGGCACTCGCAGTTGTACAAAATTACCATGTACGGCCCGACCCGGCCCGGCGGTGTGCGCTCGGTGACCTCATCTGGGTCGTCATAAATCCGTTCTCCGGGGCGAACGGCGGGCAGAAGATCAATTCCCTGGGGCATTTCGGTATCCTGCTATCTAACTGAGTTCAAGAGTCGAATTGAGATTTAAAATTTGCGAGCATGGCCTGATACGGCGGCAGGGTCAGGTCATTGGCCCACATGATAATTGCGTTTTCGCCGTTGTCACTGTAATAATTCTTGCGGATGGCAACGTCTTCAAAGCCGTACTTTTCGTACAGCCGCCGGGCCACGGCGTTGCGCTCCCGGACTTCCAGCGTCGCCCGTGAGGCTCCGCGCCCAATGCCTTCTTCGGTCAAATCCAGCAGCAGTCGCTCGCCGATGCGCCGCCCGCGCCGGCTCGGGTCCACGGCAATTGTCGTGATATGCAGCTCGTCCATGACCACCCACATCCCGGCATAGCCGATGACCGTGTTGTCCGTCTCCGTCGCCACGATATAGTAGGCCGACGGGTTGCCGACCTCGGTGACATAGGCGCTTGAACTCCACGGCAGGGTGTAGCAGCGGCGTTCCAGACGGGAAACGTGTTCAATATCTTCCAGCCGCATCCGGCGAATAATGACCGGGGGCGGGGCTGCTTCGGGGGCCAAAACTTCAAACAGAGGCCGCTCAGGGCTACTCTCGATCATGGTACTGCTTCTAACTTCTCAGCGAAGGAGTCTATTGGAACCGTGCCGGGACCTTCCACCCAGTGTGCGCCGCCCACGAAATACTCCCGCTTCCAGATTGGGACCGTTTCTTTCAGCGTATCCATCAGCCACCGGCACGCTTCAAAGGCGTCGCCCCGATGCGCGGACGCCACGGCGACCCCGACGCTGCATTCGCCGATTTCGAGCCGCCCCAGTCGGTGCTGCACGGCGCATTTGACGTCCCAGCGCTGTTCGGTCTGCGCGATCTGCGACACCAGCTCTTTTTCCGCCAGCGGCGCGTAGCCCTCGTACTCTAAATACAGCACGTCCCGGCCCCGCGCCGTGTCCCGGACATTTCCTGCAAACGTCACCACCGCCCCGGCCCCCGGCCCTTCTACCGCCCGGCTCAGGGCCTCTATATCAATTATTTCCCGCGTCAGCAGCGGCACGCTCTCGCTCATTGTGCGCCCCCGCTCATCGGCGGCATCCACGCCACTTCATCCCCGTCTTTTAACACCGTGTCCGCGTCCGCAAACTCTGCATTGACCGCCACCCGCGTCAGCGTCAGCAGGTTCTCAAACCCCGCCGCCCGCGCCGCCAGCACGTCCGCCGCGTCCCGCACCGTCGCCTCGGCAGGCAGCGTTACCGCCAACTCCCGCGCCTGCGCCACATCCTGCAAGTGGGCGAAAAAAAGCATCCGCACGGTTGTCATAGAGTAATAGTACCCTATTCAGCGGGTTGACGTTGTCTGTTATTCTTTTACTCATACTGGTGTGTATATTCGCCGGTTTGCTTGTTGATGGACAAAGCTTCATGTACGCTTGTGACTAGAGAAAAGTGCCAGGCGTCGGGCTGGGTGTTTCCAATCATCACCTCGCCGACACGCCCTATACCTAGCAACAAATCTTGGGCCATTGTCCGAGCTTCTTCTTTTTCTACAGTGAACGGGTGCTGTTGATATGCCAACAGGCGGCTGAGATAGCCTTGCCATTGCTTTACCGAAGGCTCGCTTAATTGAGAAGAATGTGATAACTGCTTTAAGCCGCGCAGATCATCTGACCTGCCATACAACGCTGCCTCACGAGCAAATTGACCTAAGATGAACAGGGCGTAACGCCGCTTTGGACAGGCTACGTCTTCTGCTAAGTCAAGCAGGGTCGGAACGTAGTATATGCTGTAAAGCAGCAGGTCTTCGTCCTGTTCCTCGAAGTACAAATCTTCGTCGTAGCCCCACTCTCGCACATCTTCCTGCGTCGGGTCGAAGTTGTTTGTTATTCTTTTACTCATAATGGTTGCGCGGAAAACCCGCCCATTTGTGTCGGGAAAGAGAACTATAGAGTCTTTCCTGCGATGCAGGAACTGTTCTCTAAAGGATATACCGGCTCAGGTCTTCGTCTTTGACGATGTCGTCCAGCTTTTCGCGGACGTAGGCGGCGTCAATTTTTTTGTATTTGTCTTCCAGGTCCGGGGCATCAAACGACAGGTCGTCTAACAGCCGCTCCATGATCGTGTGCAGACGGCGAGCGCCGATATTTTCCATCTGCGCGTTGACATCGGCGGCGACGCGGGCAAGCTCGGCGATGGAGTCGTCGGTAAACTCTAGTTCGACGCCTTCGGTTGCCAGCAGGGCCGTATATTGTTTAATCAGAGCGTTGCGCGGCTCGGTCAGAATGCGCTGGAAATCGCTCCGGGTTAAACTTTCTAGCTCTACGCGGATGGGGAGGCGGCCCTGAAGCTCGGGGATCAAATCCGACGGCTTGGACAGGTGGAACGCGCCCGCCGCGATAAAAAGCACGAAGTCGGTCTTGACCGGGCCGTACTTGGTTTGAACCGTGCTGCCTTCGATAATCGGCAGGATGTCACGCTGAACGCCTTCGCGGGACACGTCCGGGCCGCCGGAGGAGCCGCCCGCGCCGCGTCCGGCGATTTTGTCCATTTCGTCCACGAAGATGATGCCGGACTGCTCCGCCCGCGTCACCGCCTCGCGGGTCAGGGCGTCATGGTCAATCAGCGACTGCGCCTCTTCGTTGGCGTAATGCTCCCGCGCTTCTTTGATGGTGACGGTGCGCTTTTTGCGCTTTTTGGGCATCATCGAGCCGAACAGCCCTTGCATGTCCATCCCGCCCATGTCGTCCATGCCGCCGCCGCCGCCCGCCGGGGAAATGACCTGCATGAACGGGGGCGGGCCGCTTTCTTCGATCTCAATCTCAATGCTGTCGTCGTCCTTGACGCCCGACGCAATCTGTGCCCGCAGGCGCTCCCGAACGCGGCTTTCCTGTTCGCGCTTGCGCTTGTCGCTGTCGCTTTCAGCGGCTTCGGCATCCTCGGTATTGTCTGCCGCTTCCGGGGCTGTGGGATTAGCTTGCGCCGGGCCGCCAAACATCTGGGCAAGCATATCCATCGGGTTTTCGCCGCTGCCGGGCTTCGGCATCTTCAAACGCACCGGCTTCGGCTCACGTTTCGGCTGCATCTGGTCCACCACGCGGTCCACGGCCCGCTCGGCGGCTTCGTCTTTGACTTCGGCCAGCTTTTCCGCTTCCACAATCCGCAGTGATGCCTGCACAAGATCGCGCACCATTGAGTCCACATCGCGCCCGACATAGCCGACTTCGGTGAACTTGGTCGCCTCCACTTTGACAAACGGCGCATGGGCCAGCGTTGCCAGCCGCCGGGCGATCTCGGTTTTACCGACGCCTGTCGGGCCAATCATCAGAATGTTTTTGGGGTTGACTTCGTCGCGCAGGTCGTCCCCGAGCCGCCGCCGCCGGTAGCGGTTGCGAAGGGCGATGGCAACGGCACGTTTCGCGGCCTGCTGCCCGACAATATATTTATCCAGCTCCGCGACAATCTGGCGCGGGGTCATTTCTTCCATCTCAGCCATATTAGCAGTATACCCAATCTCTTAATCGTCGTTGTTTATTCGCCGTTTTTCACGCCTTCGTCCAATACGGCGGACAGCCCGCTCGCGCCGTACAAGTCCAGCAGCGTGCCACACACCCGCGTCAGCTTTTCGGGCGTAAAATCCGCAGGCGGCACGGTCGCCAGGGCCTGCAAGTTGCCGCCGCCGGTGGGGATCAAATCCGCCACCGCCTGCCGCGTGGCCGAAGGGGCGTCAGCGGGGGCATGAACCAGCAGGGCGCGGGCCGCCCCGGACGGCAGAGCGCCCCGGTTTACCATCGCCGCCCGGTGCAGGTCGGCGGTGTACGCTCCGGTTTCGGCGGACCAGACGGCCACCTTGCCGCCGGTCAGGGCCAGCCAGGTGGTAAGCGACTGCTGACGGTTGTTCGTGCCTGCCTTGATGGCTTGCAGCTCGGCGAGCGTCGACAGCACCTGCGCCGTGTCCGGCTCTTTCTTTTGCAGGTCTTTGGCGTCTTTGGTCAGCACCACCGGCGCACTCAGTCCGGCCACCGTGGCGGCGGCCCAGACTTGCAGCGACTCGGGTGCGCCCATGGTTTTGAGCTGCGCGGCGACCTGCGCGTAGGCTGTCTTTTCGGACAGCCGCAGGGTCAGTGTTTGGCGGCTCAGATGCTTTACTTCGGCTCCGGCCAGACCGTCATCATCTACGGTTTTAAGCTGCTCGACAGAATGCGTAAAGGCCAGCACCCGTGCATCCGCCGTCCGCAGGGCGTAGCCCAAGGCGAACGCCTGCGCCTGCACGCGGGGCACGGCGGGCGGCGCGTCTTTGGGCTTGCTGTCGCGGGCGTGGGCGGCAAGCGGCAAGGCAAGGAGCAAGAGCAAGAGGCCCCCCCCGCCCCCAATTCTGGGGGAGCCGGAAGTTAGGAAGAATCTTCCTCCTCTTGCTCTGGCTCCCCCAGAATTGGGGGCGGGGGGGGCGATCTTCTGGGGGGTGAGGTTCTTCATAGCTCATCCACCACAATGTTGCTGTTCGTGTAGATACAAATGTCGGCGGCGATATGCAGGGCTTTTTCGGCGATCTCCCGTGCCGATAGGTCGGTGTTTTCAAGCAGGGCTTTGGCCGCCGCCTGAGCATACGGGCCGCCGCTGCCGATGGCGGCGATGCCGTCGTCGGTGTCCAGCACGTTGCCGTCGCCAGAGACAACCAGCAGGTACTCGGGGTTCCCGACAATCATCAGCGCCTCAAAGCGGCGCAGGACGCGGTCCGAGCGCCATTCTTTGGCGAACTCGACCACGGCACGCGGCAGGTTGCCGCTCGCCGCTTCCAGCTTCTCCTCAAAGCGGTCCGCCAGAGCCATTGCGTCGGCGGCGCTTCCGGCGAAGCCCGCCAGCACTTTGCCCTGATAGAGCCGCCGGATTTTCCGGGCTGTGTTCTTCATCACAGTTTTGTCGAGCGTCACCTGTCCGTCACCGGCGATGGCGACCTTGCCGTCTTTTTTAACGCCCACAATGGTCGTGGCGTGCATGGTAATGTTCATAAAGTTTGTTCTCTGGGGAATATAAGCGGTGTTTGTTTTATGATAGCATATTCAGATACTTAACGCCTGCATTGACAGGTTCCCTGCTTGTGGGTATAATTTGATAAAAGTTTGCGGGATTTTTCACAAAGTCTGATTATTTAGAAATCTGGCGAAGCCAAATGGGAACCACACATGCCCCCTCAGGGGTTGATATATTAGACCGGCCCGTCACTGAAGGCGAGAAAGCCCAGTTTGTGCGGCAGATGTTTGACGACATCGCCCCGCGCTATGATTTTCTGAACGCGCTGCTGTCGGCGGGCATTCACAGCGGCTGGCGCACGTTTGCCACCCGCTGCGCCCTGCTGAGTAGCGGGGAAGCCGTGCTGGATTTATGTTCCGGGACCGGCGAATGGACCGTGCCGCTGCGCGAAGCTGTGGGGCCGACAGGGCAGGTGATTGGCGCTGATTTTTCGCTGCCGATGCTGCGCTCCGGGGCGGATAGGTTTGAGCGGACCCACTCGGAAGAGGTTCAGGGGGACGCGGCCCGGCTGCCATTCGCGGATAGCTCGTTCGAGGCCGTTACCATTGCGTTTGGCATCCGCAACGTTGCTGACCGGGACCGGGCGTTTCGGGAAATGACCCGCGTGCTGAAGCCCGGCGGGCGCGTCGTCTGTCTGGAGTTCTCGCAGCCACCGCCTGGTCTGTTCAGCATCGCCTATGACCTGCACGCAAAATATATCATGCCGACCGTCGGCGGGGCGGTCAGCGGACGGCCCGATGCCTACGCCTACTTGCCCGAGTCGATGAAGCGTTTTGATAATCGCGCCTGCCTCGCGGCCCGAATGCAGGACGCCGGGCTGGCTGATGTCCGCTGGGTAGATTTGACGTTCGGACTGGTGTGCGTTCATGTCGGCGTCAAACCCGCCGCTTAGATGAGGAAAAAATTATGGGAGCCACTGCTGAATTAACGACAACTACGCCTGCCGCTCCCGCACGGGTGCATTTTCTGGACTGTGTCGCGGACGACCTGACCGCGATTGAAGCCCTGCTGGGCGACGAAATCCGCTCGGACGTTCGCGCCGCCTACGCCATTTCCGGCCACACGCTGTCTGCGGGCGGCAAGCGCCTCCGCCCCGCGCTTGTGACGCTGGCCGCCCATGCCGCCTGCGGGGCATTCCCCGCGCACACGGTTCATGCCTCTGGGGCCGCCGCCGAACTAATTCATATGGCCTCGTTGATCCACGACGACGTGGTGGACGGCTCCGCTGAGCGCCGGGGCAAGCCGACGGCGAATGCGACGTTTGGCAATCAAATCAGTGTTCTTGTCGGCGACTATCTGCTGGCGAAAAGCATTTATCTAGCCGCCGGGGAAGGCCGCATTGATGTCATCCGCGTGTTCTCCAAAGTCACTGTGGGCCTGAGCGAAGGCGAAGTCCTGCAAATCACGGCCAAAGGCGACATCGATACCTCGGAAGAAACCTACCTGACTATCATTGCCAAAAAGACGGCGGGCTTTATCGCGGGCTGCTGCGAAGTCGGCGGAATGCTGGCCGATGCCCCGCCCGCGCAGGTCGCCGCGCTGACCGCCTACGGCCTGAACTGCGGCCTGGCCTTCCAGATTGCCGATGACCTTTTAGATTACACCGGTGACCCGGTCAAGACCGGCAAGCCCCTCTGCGGCGACCTGCGCGAAGGCAAAATGACCCTGCCGCTCATTCTGGCCCTCCGCGATGTGACAGACACCGAGCGGGCCGACCTGCTCCGCATTCTGGAAGAACCCGAGGCGCTGACCGACACGGAAATCGCTGCCGTCCGCGCCGCGATTAATCGCCACGACGGCTTTGAGCGCACCGCCGCCGCCGCCCGCCGCTACGTCGCCTCGGCGCAGGATGCACTGCTTGCCCTGCCTCCCTCCGAGTACCGCGACTCGCTCCACGCCCTCGCCGACTACGCGCTGACGCGGGAGCGGTAGAGACCCCCCTGCCCCCAATAATGGGGGAGCCGGAGTTTAGAAGTAGGGGCGCGATTTATCGCGCTCTCTTTTCTTGTTCTTTATCTAGCTCCCCAGAATTGGGGCGGGGGGGCCTCCGCGTTTGCCCCACGCCTCCCGGCGGGTATCCTGCCCCTAGACAGGAAACCTACCTATGGAACTCGCCAAAGATACACCGACCGAACCGGATGCCGATAAGATGCCGAACGATCCGCACAAGACGGCGCAAGGCGGGCCCGACGCGCCCGGCGGCAAAGATGCCCCGGCCACAAGTGCTTCCGACCTGTCACACGGCCAAGAAGGCTACCCTGGCCCCCGCGCCGGCGGCGAAACCGACAAAACGGGAGAATAGCCAAATGGAGTCGCCGAACCTAGTTGAAACCGTCCGCTCTGCCGACGGCATCATCCCCAATACCACTACTGACGAGACAACCACCGCCGGGGATGAGCTGCCGATGGGCGATGTTGACCCCGACGCCACCCGCGCCGCCGACGAGACTGGTCAGGGCGGCGACCCGACCGAACCCGCCAAAAATAAAGCCCACCCGTGGAATGGATAGAAAGTAGGGGCGCGATTTATCGCGCCCTTTTTTCTTGTCTCTTTCCTCAAGTCACATTCACCCCCGCTACCACATCGCCCACGCTATTCTCCTGCATCCACCGCCGCCGGTCGCCCGTGTCGGTGGGACTCGGCGCAGGCTGCGTGGTGTCAAAGATTGCCTTCCCGCCGTCGTCTTTGCCGTCCGGGCCGACGCTGTACAAGACATATTTGGCACCGACCAACTTGTACCGAAGTGGCCCGGACAGGGCGAATGGGTCCGGCGGCACGGCCTTCAAGTAGCCTGGCACAAGCGCGGCAAGCGTCGCCGGGTAGGCTCGGTGGTCTTGCTGGTAGGCTTGCAGGGCCAGCATCGTAACCAGCAGCGCGTTTTGCGTGTCGCTGCTCACCTCGTACAAACGCACTCTGCTATAGACGGGCAGCAGGATTTGGCTCACCAAATCTTTCGGCAACGGCGGGGGGGCGGGATGCGCGGCATAAGGCTGACGGACCTGCGTGATGGCCTGGTCCATCCACTGGGCGTTCGTCGCCAAAATACGCCGTTTGCCAAGCAGTTGAAGATACGCCGAAAAGCCCTGCTGTGCCCACGCAGGCGAGTTGGCAGAGGTGGTTCCGCCAATCGCAGGAGCCAGTGTGTGGGACCAATCGGGTCTTGCCATCAGCTCCCGGAGGCTGGCCTGTGTGCCCCGTTTTTCCTCCCGCAACGTGTCTGCCAACGGCACATGGTCTGTGCGGATGCTCTCCAGTCGCCGCGCCGCCGCCTGTGCTTCCAGGCCGCTGAGATGCGGCACGGCCTCCCAGGCGTGCTTGCGGCCAATGGACTGACAGCCCACACCGACCAGCAGCCCAATGAGCGGCCCGCCATGCGGCAGGGTTTCGCCGAACTGCACGGCGTCGAGGTCGGCACTAACGGCCCCGCTCCAATCGCCATGTGCGGCCTTCACCTGCCCATCCAGAGACAGGAACCGGGCCAGTTGCCGCATTTTATACAAATGCGGAAACGTCGCGCTGAATGACAGCACCGGTGGGTCCTGGTAGGGGAACTGAAACCCTTGATGCAGAAGCGACAGGGCAGGGGCGTTCTCCGTAACCAGCTTTTCTTTAGCGGCCAGCGAATAAAAATGGTCGTCGGGAGAAGACCCGATACCATGCAGGCCGTGAGGGTTCCAGGGGCTGACAGCATACTCAATTTTGTTGTTATCCACGAGCGCATTGGTCGCCGCAATATAATAGTCGCGGGCATTCACCGCAGGCATGGGATGGGGCGGCGGCATGGACGCAGGCAGCGTGTTGGCGGCCCGGTTCCAGAAGAACAGGCCGCAGGCCAGGGCGACAAGGACAACAGGAACGATGACTAAGAGTTTGTCGCCGCGTGACCACGGGCTTCTGGTTTGTGTTTTCAATTTATGTTCACTCCCGCGATAACGTCGCCTCTGCTGTCCTCCTGCACCCATCGGCGCGGGTCGCTCGTGTCAGTGGGGCCAGGCGGGGGCTTAAACTTGTCAAAAATTGCCTTGCCTCCGTCCTCTTTGCCGTCCGGGCCAATACTATACAGCAGGTATTTCGCGCCGACCTGCCTGTAACGCAGTGGCAGAGACAGCGCGAACGGGTCTGTGGGGACTGCTTTCAAGTAGCCCGGCACCAGCTCCAACAGCGTCGGTGGGTATGTCCCGTGGTCAAGTTTGTAGGATTGCAGCGCGAGCTGTGTCATCAGCAGACTGTTTTGCGTATCCGCATTGACTGCCGCTGTCCAGACCATATCGTAGTAGATGCCGACGACAATCTGACCCACCCCGGCTTTTGGCATGGGGACCGCAAGCGTGCGGATCGCGTAAGGGTGCTGCACTGCGGTATGAACTTGATCGTAGTAGTTCAGGTTCCCTCTCACAATTTGCTCTTTGCTCATCATCCGCTGCTGTGCCATCTCACCAACTTCGTGTGTCCATGCAACCGGTCCGTTGAGCAGAGATTTGTTTGTCCAACCCCACCCGCCGCGCCATTGGGGTTGACGCAAAATAGCCAGCAGCTTTGCCTGCTTCTCCCACTTCTCCTGCGTCACGTTACTGGCAAAGGGGACACGGGCTTGGCGGATTGTTTCCAGTCGCCGTGCCGCCGCCCGTGCCTGTGCAGCATTCAAATGGCTCAACGCCGCCCGCAGCCGCCTGTACCCCAAATTCTGAGTTCCTCGGCTGTCGAATAGTATTACGTCATAATCTGCGCCATGCGTTATGGACACGCCAAACTGCACGAGGTCAAGTCCGGCCTCTGCCGAGGCTTCCCACCGGCCTGCCTTTGCCTCGGCCTTCGCCTGCTTTGAAATCTGCCGGGCCAGAAGAACCAGCGAGGTGTCAAACGGTGCTTGAGGCGGCTCCTGAAAGGGATACTGGAACCCCTGATGCAGCAGCTGGAGCGCCTCGGAGTTCGGCCCGACCGACCCCGTCTGCGCGGCAGCGGCGGCAGCTTTAAGGAAGTAGTCACGGGCATTGACCGCAGGCATGACCGCCGAAGGCGGCAGGACGGCAACCGGGGGTTTGTCCAGCGCCCGAAGCCAGAAGAACAGGCCAAAAGCCAGCGCGGCAAGGACAGCGGGAACGATCAATAGCAGCTTGCCGCCGCGTGACTGCGGGCGCTTGGGTTGTGGTTTCAATAGATATTTACCCCTGCCACAATATCGCCTGTGCTATCCTGCTGAACAAAGTGCCGCTGATCGCTCCGGTCGCCGGGGCCAGGCGCGGGCTGCGTGGCATCAAAAATTGCTTTCCCGCCGTCGTCTTTGCCATCCGGCCCGACACTATAGAGCGCATACTTTGCACCCGCCAACTTATACCGAAGCGGCCCGGACAGCGCGAACGGGTCCGGTGGCACAGCTTTTAGATAGGCCGGTGCAAGCGCCGCCAGCGTCGGCGGGTACGCTTTATGGTCTTGACGGTAGGCTTGCAGGGCCAGCGTTGTGACCAGAAGGGCGTTCAGCGTGTCGGTGACTGACTCCCGCCGCCGCGCATTGTCATAATTGGACAGCAGCATCTGGTTGACGAAATCGTCTGGCACAGGCGGCATGGCAGGATGGGCGGCGTAAGGCTGACGTGCCTGCGCGATGGCTTCATCCATCCAGTGGGCATTCCTGGTTAGGATTCTGCCTTTTCCGATCAATTGGATGCTAGTCGCCCAGGTGATGTTTCCGGCCCATGCCTGCGGGTTCTGTGTGAGCGTCGGGGTCCACCCGCAGTTCGCATCCATAATGAAACGGTTTACCCAATCCGGCTGCGCCATCGCGTCCCGGAGGCCGGCCTGCATCCCCCACTTTTCTTCCTGCACCGTGTCCACGAGGGGCACATGAGCCGTGCGAATCGCCTCCAATCGCCGCGTCGCCGCCTGTGCCACCGGGCCGCTCAGGTGAGGTACGGCCTCCCAGGCGTGCCGGCGGCCTATAGACTGACACATTGAGCCGAGGTACATTGCATTGATTCCCCCGCCACGCGGCAAGTTTTCGCCCATCTGCACCGCGTCTAGCTCGGTATTGACCGCCCCGCTCCAATTCCCCTGCGCGGCCTTTACCTGCCCATCCAGTGATAAAAACTCGGCGATATGCCGCATTCTTTGGAACTGTGGGAAGATTATAAACAAGGAGCGCACCGGTGGGTCCTGGTAGGGGAACTGAAATCCTTGATGCAGAAGCGACAAGGCGCGGGCGTTCTCGGCGACAAGTTTTTCTTTGGCCGCCAGCGAGTAAAAGTGCTGGTCGGGAGTTGCCGGGTGTATTCCCGGCCCCCAGGGCCTGTCGGCATAACCTATTTTGTTATTTTCCAACAGCGTATCTGCCGCCGCGATGTAGTAGTCACGGGCGTTCACCGTAGGCATCGGGTGGGGCAGTGGCAGGGGCGCGGGCAGAGTGTTGGCGGCCCGAAGCCAGAAGAAGAGGCCGCAGCCAAGCGCGGCAAGGATGCTGGGGACGGTGATTAGGAGATTGTCGCCGCGTGACCATGGGCGTTTGGTTTGTGTTTTCATTCGCGTTTTCAATTCGTATTTACTCCAGCGACAACGTCGCCTGTGCTATCCTCCTGGGTCCACCGCCGTCGGTCACTCGTGCTTCTCGGACCAGGTGCAGACTCTCTTGTATCAAAAATGGCCTTCCCGCCGTCGTCTCTGCTATCCGGCCCCACGCTATACAGCACATATTTTGCGCCGATGCGTTTGTACCCCAGTGGCCCAAAAAGCGCGAATGGGTCAACCGGTACGGCCTTCAAATAAACTGGTACGAGTGCCGTCAGCGTCGCCGGGTACGCTTTGTGGCCTTGGCGGTAGGCTTGCAGGGCCAGCGCTGTGACCAGCAGCGCGTTTTGCGTATCGGCTTTCACCTCAGTAAAATGACCCGGCCTGAAATCATAAAGCAGGGCGGGATTGATCAAATCAGCAGGCAGCACCGGTAGGGTGGGGTGGGCGGCGTAAGGCTGCTGTGCCTGAGCAATTACAATATCCATCCAGTGACTATTATTGAGCAAAATCTTCTTCTTCCCCAGCGTCTCGACATACGACACTCCCGCCTGCCTGATAATCCATTCTTTGGGATACTCCAACAATCGAGGGCTGTCCCGGTCGGTTTTCAGGAACAGTTGGTTGGCCCAGTCCTGCTTTGCCATGACATCGCGCAAGCCCGCCTGCATACTCCACTTTTCTTCCTGCATTGTGTCTGTAAAGGGCATATGAGCTGTGCGTATGCTTTCCAGTCGCCGCGCTGCCGCCCGTGCTTCCGGGCCGCTGAGATGAGACACAGCCGCCCAGGCGTACTTGCGCCCATTTGACTGGCCCCTCAGACCAAGATACATCTGCCCCACGGTTCCACCGTGCGTCAGTGTTTCGCCTAATTGGGTCGCATCCAGGTTTACATCGAGGCATTGTTTCCAGTGGCCGCGTTTTGCCTCCGTTTCGGCTTGTATCCGCAGCAGCCAATCTAAATAACGAGCATTGACATAAAGCGGTATGTCTGTGCTGAAACGTCGTGCAGGCGGCTCCTGGTATGGATATTGGAAGCCTTGATGGAGAAGCTGCAAGGCTTCTGTGTTGTCTGCGACAATCTGCACTTTTTCAGGCAGAGAGTAAACGTGATCATCCGCCGATTTCTTCTCCCAGGTGTCGTGAAAATCAGCCGGCAGCTTGGACCGCGCAGGGATATTGGCAGGGAGCTTCGCAGGCGGTGGCGGCGGGGTCTGGCTCGCATAGAGAATCTTGCCTTTGTCCTTTAAAGCATCGGCGGCGGCAATGTAATAATCGCGGGCATTGACAGCAGGCATGGGGTGGGGCGGTGCCATCGGGGGCAGGGTGTTCACGGCCCGCTGCCGGAAAAACCAGCTCAGGGCAAGCGCGGCGGCAATGCTGTAAACCACGAGCCACTTTTTCACGCCGCGTGACCACGGGCGTTTGATGTGTTTTTGATTGCTCTCAGGTGTCATAGGCTCTTAAACGGAAGCGGAGGGCAAAAGGGTTCGGGTACAATAGAAAAATGCTGCAAACAATTTCTGGCAAGCCCTACCGGGGCGCGACGCCGGACCCCGCCGGGGCAACCCGCGAGGCGATGGCGGTGGTCCACGCGGGGCGGCTGCCGGTGGTGGAGATTTTTTATTCGCTTCAGGGCGAAGGGGGACGGACGGGGCAGGCGACGGTGTTTGTGCGCTTTGCCGGGTGCAATTTGGCCTGCGAGTTCTGCGACACGGACTTCCGGGTGAAAGAAACCTACACGCCGGAGGAGTTAGCGGACGCCGTGACCCAGATCGGCGGCGAGTGCCGGTGGGTGTGCTTCACGGGCGGGGAGCCGACGATTCACGAGTTGCAACCGATTTGCGATCTGCTGCACGCTCGGGGCTATCAGCTCCAGATGGAAACCAACGGGACGCGGCCCCGGCCTGCGTGGGGCGTGGACCATGTGACGGTGTCCCCCAAGCAGCCGCAGGGCGGGCGGCTGCATCCGTGGTACGAGGCGAACGCCCGCGAGTTCAAGTATGTGGTGGATGACGATGCCGATTTGGCGCGGGCGCTTGAGGGGGTGCGGGCGCACGGGCGGACGACGTTTGTTCAGCCCAATGCCCTGAACCCTGCCGCCGTCGCGCTGTGCGTGGAGGCGGTGCAGGCCCACCCGGCGCTCCTGCGGCTGTCGCTGCAGACGCACAAGTTTCTGCAAATCCGGTAGCGGGTAGGAAGAATGCCGGAGGATACGCAATGAAAGCAAGTACGTTTTTGCTGCTGATTGGCGCAGCGGTGGCAGTTTATTTTATCGGGCAGTCCGGGCAGAAAAAGCCGGCGGCGCAGGTCGCCGGGGGCAGCGAGGAGCCAGCTAACCCCGTCCTGCCGGTGGTGGAGGCCACATTGCAGCAGCACGCGGGCGAGGACAGCGCCATTGTCCATGCGTTTGAAGAGGCCGTAGCGCACGAGCATCCGGCAGGCAGTTAAACAAAAGCCCGGCACAAGACGTGCCGGGCTTTGTGCTATGACTGCAACTATTAAGACTGCAAGTAGTCGCGGAGGCGTTTTTTGCGGGCGGCGGAGCGCAGCTTGCGGAGGGCCTGCGATTCAATCTGGCGGACGCGCTCGCGGGAGATATGCAGCTCGTCGCCGATCTGCTGCAAGACGGATTTATCGTCCTCGTCAAAGCCAAACCGCTTTCGCATGATGATTTTTTCGCGCTCGTCGAGCGTGTCCAAAATCGCTTCAATCTCGCCGCGCATCTCCTGCGCGATCAGCTCATCTTGTGGGTTCGGGGCGCTGCGGTCTAAAATGAGGCTGCCCAGAGAGGTGCTGTCGTCATCGCCGACGGTCATATCCAGCGAGATGGGGTCCTGCGTGGTTTGCAGCAGGCTGTTCATCTTCTTCAGCGACAGGCCCGCGTGTTCGGCAATCTCTTCGGTGGTCGGCTCCTGCCCCAGAAGGCGCATCAGCTCGGCCCGTGATTTTTCAATCTTTCGCAGCGACTCGGAGATGTGTGCGGGCAGGCGGATAGACTTTGCCTTGTTGTCAATGGCTCGCCCGATGCTCTGCCGTATCCACTGGGTCGCATAGGTGGAAAAGCGGTAGCCCATGCGCGGGTCGAACCGCTCGGTGGCGGTCATCAGCCCAATCGCGCCTTCCTGAATCAAGTCTTCCAGAGGGATGCCGCTCGCCATGTAGTTTTTGGCGATAGACACCACAAGCCGCATATTGGCTTCAATCAGGCGCTCTTTCGCCATCAGGTCCCCGTAGCGGGCGCGGCGCGACAGCGCCTTTTCTTCGGCGGCGGTGAGCAGCTTGGTCCGGGTGAGGCGGTTGATATAGGAGGCGAAGTCATCGACAAAGGAGCCGACCGTCTCGGCGACAACGGCCCGTGCCGTGCCCGTACCTCCGGCGTCCGGGCCGTCTTGCGCTCCTGAATAACTGTGGTTGGCTGTTGTGGTCATGCGCTGCTTGATCCCGCGAAGTTCTGCGTGGCTGCTGCTGTGTCCGCACTGACACCGCGCTTTAGTTCGACGGCGGCGTGTGGTTTTCCTTCCTGCATTTGTGCTGTCTTTTTTGCCACTGGCACAAATAGCTTCGTGTCTGCTACAATAGGCCGTGCGACATCCCTCACACCACAGCGAGCTGCGAGCCGAGGCGCTGGCGGTTTCCTACCTGCCCGGCGGCCCCCGCGTGCTGCACGACTTTACGCTGACGGTGCGCTCCGGCGCGTTTTTCGGCATTGTCGGGCCGAACGGCTCTGGCAAGTCTACTCTGCTGCACGCCCTGTCCCGCGCCCTGAGTCCGGCAGAGGGCAGGGTTCTTCTGGACGGCAGCGATTTGTATGCCGATTTGAAGGCGCGTGATGCCGCGCAAAGCCTCGCGGTCATGCCGCAGGAAACGGCGGTGTCGCTGGACTTCACCGTCCGCGAAGTCGTTCGCATGGGCCGGGCGCCGCATCTGCCGCGCCGCCCGTTTGCCTCAGAAACCGCCGCCGATGAGCGGGTTGTGACCGAGGCACTGGCTGCCGTCGGCCTGACCGACCTTGCCGGGCGTATTGTGCCGACGCTGTCCGGCGGCGAGCGTCAGCGGGTGTTGCTTGCCCGCGCTTTGGCGCAGCAGCCCGACATTCTTTTGCTGGATGAGCCGACCTCGCATCTGGACCTGCGGCATCAGTCCGAGACGCTGGCACTGGCGCATTCTCTGGCGCACACACAAAAAAAAGCAGTTTTGGCCGTGCTGCACGATGTCAATTTAGCCGCTGCCTGGTGCGACGAAATTGTACTGGTCTCCGAAGGCCGAATTGCCGCACAGGGCACGCCCGCCGAAGCGCTGACGCCCGAAACGCTGCTCAAAGTTTACGGCCTCCGCGTCCGGGTCGCCCCCGCCCCCGGCACAGGCTGTCCGCTGATTGTCCCTCTGCCTGAGCCGCTGCCCCCGCCCGGCCCGGAAGCGCGTCACGTTCATATCGTCTGCGGCGGCGGCACGGGGGCAACGCTGCTGCCTAGGCTTCGCACGGCGGGGTACCGTGTCACCGTGGCTGCCCTCAGCGGCAATGACCCGGATGCAGAGACGTGTGGCCTGCTGGAAATCCCCTTCGCCCGCGCCGCGCCGTTCTCGCCGCCGGACGCGGCGGCGCAGGCCGAAAGCGCATTGCTGGCACAGTCGGCAGACTGTGTTGTGATCGCTGATGTTCCCTTCGGCCCGGCTAACCTCGCCAACTTGCAGGCGGCGCTGACGCTGGGCCAATCAGGAACACCGGTGTACCGGCTTTGCCCGCCGGGCGAACCCTTTGCCACCCGCGATTTCACCGGCGGCGAGGCCGCTGTGATCTGGCACCAGATGGACGCGCTTGGTGCAGCAGACGTGCCCGATGCCGCCGCACTTTTGGACCGACTGCAAGGAGCTGACCCCGCATGGAAACGCTGAGTGAACACGTCATCGAACCCGCGCTGGCCGCGCCGCCGCCTCGCCCCGCACCGCTATCTCTGCGCCTGACAACTCTGCTGGTGCTGGCGACCCTGCTGCTCGGCCTGTTCGGTCTGGGCGGCCTGCGGGCGGTCTGGGAGGCGGGCAAGCTGGGCTGGCTGGTGGGGACCGGGCGCACCGTGCCGGGAACCGTCACCCGAATAGAAACGCAGCCCGCCCCGGAGAAAGCCGCGCCTCCGGTCCCCACCGGTCTCTGGTACACCGTCACCCTGCCCGGCCCGCATGGCGCGTTTCAGCGGGTAGGCTGGATTAGCCTCGCTGGAGAGCCGGTGCTGCCGGGAGGCCCGGCGCGGGCACTCCCGTCCCCCATGCCTGCTATTCACACCGGGCAGACCCTGCCCGTGCGCTATGCGCCTTGGTTCGGGAGTGTTCTCAGTCAGCCCTGGGCTGCCGCGCCGGGGAACCGCATCGCCACGCTGCTCTTTATCGGCGTCCTGGTCCTGCTGGTCACGGTGCGTCTCGCCCGCCGCATCCTGCTCTGGCTGCGCGGGCATCTGCATCTGCTCCGGCACGGGCAGGCGACGGTAGGAACGATCACAGACAAGCGCACGGAGGTGGAAGATGCCGTGCGCTACTTCCTGACCTACGGCTATTCGGCGTCCGGCGAAGGCCGCGAGCGGGAAGAGCAGGTCGGCGCGGAGCAATGGAAGCTGTTTCAGGTCGGTCAGCCGGTGACGGTGCTGTACGACCCGGCGAAGCCTACTCATGCCGGGCTGTATACGCTGATGGGCTGAGAAGAAGGAGAGGCCCCCCCGCCCCAATTCTGGGGAGCCAGAGAGTTAGGAGTAGGGGCGCGATTTATCGCGCCCTCCGCTCTTCTCTTACTCTGGTTCCCCCATTATTGAGGGCTAGGGGGTCTACTCTACTCGACTGTCATACACGGCGCGGGCCGACAGCACTGCTTCCCGGTGTTCCCCGGCCCACTGTGCGAGCGCGGCCAGCGGCTCTAAAAGCGTCTGCCCCAGCGCCGTCAGCGCATATTCCACGCGCAGGGGAACTGACGGGTACACGGTGCGGCTGATCAGCCCGTCGCGCTCAAGCTGCCGCAGGGTGTGCGTCAGCATCCGCTGCGAGATGCCTTCCACCGAGCGGCGCAGGTCGCTGAAGCGCCGCGTGCCTTCTCCCAGCAGAACCACCACCAGAACGCTCCACTTGTCGCCCACGCGGTCCAGAATATCCCGCAGGGGGCAGCCCTCAGCGGCGCTGTCCGGCACGGAGGGGACTGGGTACTCCATGTGGGTCTCAAGCCGCGAGATCGTTTGTGCGTTTTTGGTCATGGTGGTTACTTTCAGAGAACTGAGTAATTAAAAAGTGCCGTCTTGACAGCACCCACGCCTTGAGTGTACCCTGGTAACTAGAAGTTACCTACTTCTTAATAAGAACCACCAAACCAAAGGAGCTAACTATGATTGCTGTGACCGGAGCGACGGGCCATCTGGGCCGTCTTGTGATTGATGGGCTGCTGAAAACCATGCCCGCGTCTGAAATCGTCGCCGTCGTGCGAATGCCCGACAAAGCCGCCGACCTCGCCGCGCTTGGCGTGCAGCTGCGGGAAGGTGACTACACCAAACCCGAAACACTGCGGCCCGCGCTGGCCGGGGCGGACAAAGTCCTGCTGATTTCGTCGAGCGACCTCAGCACCGGGTCCGATGCGCGGGCGGGGCAGCACAAAGCCGTCACCGACGCCGCCAAAGCCGAAGGAGTCACGCTGCTGGCCTATACCAGCATTCTGCGGGCCGACACATCTACGCTGGCCCTTGCCAAAGTCCACAAAGCGACCGAGGAGATCATCCGGGAATCCGGCCTGCCATTTGTGTTCCTTCGTAACGGGTGGTATCTGGAAAACCAAACCGAGGCGCTGGCTCCGGCCATTCAGCACGGCGCGATTATGGGATCGGCGGGGGAAGGCAAATTTGCCTCAGCGGGCCGGGCGGACTACGCGGCGGCGGCAGTCGCGGCGCTGACTTTGCCGGGGCAGGAAAACAAAATCTATGAGCTGGCCGGGGACACTCCGTACACGCTGACGGAGCTTGCCGCCGAAACGGCCAAGCAGTCTGGCAAACCCGTGGCCTATGTCAACCTGCCTGCGGCGGAGTTTCAGAAAGCTCTGGAAGGCTTCGGCCTGCCTGCCCCGCTGCCCGAAATGCTGGTAGACGCCGAAGCAGGCGCAACGAGGGGTGAGCTAGACGGCTCTTCGGCGGAGATGCGCTCTCTGATTGGCCGTCCGACCATGACGCTGGCCGAGGCGGTTACGGCGGCGGTGAAGTAATAAAGAGGCCCGGCACTGGAAGTGCCGGGCTAATAGTAACAGGAAAAAGTCGCTCCGCGACTCAGGGGCAGGGCGGGCAATATGCCTTGTCTTCTCTTGAGTCGCGGAGCGACTTTCTCGGTTTGCTAATAGACCGGCACTTCCAGTGCCGGTTCGTCTCTCGCTTTTTTCCGCCACTCTCCTTTTTCGGTTGACAAACCCCGCCGCCTGTGTTACAACACAAGTCAGCCCCCTGTCCCAAATGGACCCCGAAAAGGAACCCTATGCGTTTTTCTGCCCGCCTTCTGCTCCCGTTAATTCTCTGCGCCCTTGCTCCCGCCGCCGCTCACGCTCAGTCGCCCGAAGGGCCGCTGCTGCCGGTGATTGATCCCAAACTCGGTATTCCCCACGGCCAGGTGCGGCTTGGCTACTACCCGACCACGCACACGTTCCGCTACCAGGGCGAATACACCGTCGCCGCCAGCTTTGCCCATGTCAACGGCTTTTCGCTCTATGCCTTCGCCGACGTCGACGTGGAAGCCGGGCAGGACGCCCAGCATTCCACGTTCCGCCCGCAGCGGCTGGTCGGCACGTTTGAAGTGGGCGCAACCCAGTTTCTCGGCGTCCGCCCCCTGTCTTTGCTGGTCCGCCACGAGTCCGCGCATTATATTGATCGGCAAGATTTGTTTCAGGGAAGCTGGGACATGGTGGCCCTGCGCTACCAGAAGCGCGTCGGGCGCACCGATTTAGCCGTCACGCTGGCAAACTACGTCCATGTCCATCAGCTTGCGTCCCAGTATAAAAACGACGCCGACATTCAGGGTGAAACCGACCTCGGAGCCACACGCGGCCACAAAATCAGCCTGCGGACTGACCTGCACATCGCCAGCGGCCACGGCGGGCACGGCGGCTTTGCGGATTACTGGATTGAGCCAAGCCTCGCCCTGTCCGCGCAGGCGGCGGTGTTCGTGGGCTACGGCCAGATTACAGACACTAATTTCTCTGCCGCCAACACCGACCATCCCGTGATGGCAGGCGTTCGGCTGAATTATTAGGATTGCCCCTCCGCCCCCATTATTTGGGGCGGGGGAGCCAGAGACCTACCACCTTGCTTCGCTCATTCTTCGCTTCGCAGGGTCCTTCCTAAAGGAAGGATGAGGACATTGTAGACGCAGGGCTGAGTTCGTAGGGGCAGGGCTTGCCCCTGCCCTTCTGTCTTCGGCCTGCCCCCTACCTCAAAACCCCTTCGGCAGTCGCCACAGGCGCGGCTTGGAAGACTCGTAAATCGTGCCATCGCCATACTGGCTGTGCGCCTCACCTATGGGCTTGTAACTAATTTTTCGGTCTGTCGCCCACTGCGGATTGCGGGCGGTGCTGTTGATTAAGACCGCACGGTGCGTATCAATGTTGAGGCAGTAAAGCCCGCCAACATCAAGGTCCCCGCTTCCACTGGAGCCGGTTCGGAATAAGAGATATTTCTAGTTCGGCGACCACACAAAATCTTCAATGTAGTCGTCTATGATCGGACGCAGTTTTGGCTGCACAAAGAAAGAAGTAAGACTTTTGCCTTCTTTCCAAATCGCTACCGCAAATTGATAGCGACTTCGGGATAATTTGCTGGTGGAAAATCCAGCACTCTCAAATACCACAGCACGATAGTCTTTGAACCAAGTAATGTGTTCTGCGCTGGGGAAATGCCGGACCCAGACAACTCGGCCTGTGCGCTTTTCGTGGAGCGTCTGGGTAGATGTAGAGGCACCTGTCTTCTTGTTACTATGCTCGGTCACTGTCAGTGCATAGCGCGGCTTTTGAGCCGAGGCGGGCGCGGCGGCGAAGACGAGAGCGGACAGGGCAAGCAGGGCCGGGAGGCGAGGGGAAATGGGGAGCTCCTTTTAGAGTGCAGTGTGTTTACGCCTGTAGTCTGGCAGCAAGTTCCCGAAGGACAAGAGGGCAGGGGCAAGCCCTGCCCCTACGGGTTTGGCCTTATAATAATCCTAATCCTTCCTTTAGGGAGGACCCTGCGAAGCGAAGAATGAGCGAAGCAAGGAAGGAAGGTCTCAGGCCCGTGCTATCAGCCCCGCATCATCGACTGTCGGCGCGTTGACGGCGCGGGAGACGGCGTAGGCGTCCATCAAATCGGCGGGGTAGGGGGCCAATAAAGATAGAAGAGAAGCGGTGTCGGTGACGGACAGGTCCAGCCAGAGGGCCTCATCTTCAGGCGTCAAAATGACCGGCATCCGGTCGTGGATAGGCGCGGCGACGGCATTGGGCGATGTTGTGATAATCGTGCAGGAGCGGAGCGGGGAGCCGTCCGGGGCGTGCCATTCGTCCCACAGGCCCGCGAACGCAAACAGGCCGCCGTCCGTCAGATGCAGGTGCATTGGCGTCTTGGGCGGCTTTTTAAAGCTGCCCTCAGTGGGCATCGCGTCCTGCCATTCGTAGAAGCCGTCGGCGGGGATGAGGCAGCGGCGACGGGACAGCGCGGTGCGAAACGACGGCTTTTCGGCCAGAGTCTCGGCGCGGGCGTTGATCATTTTAGCGCCGATGCCGGGGTCTTTGGTCCACGACGGGATGAGGCCCCAGTGGAACCCGTCCAGCAGCCGCGCCCCGCCGGGCCGCTCGGTCACGGCCAGCACGGTCTGCGTTGGCGCGATGTTATAGTGCGGCCCGGCGTCGGCGGCCAGGTGCGGGACCAACTGTGCGGCGAACCGCTCTTCAATTTCTTCCCGCGAGTGATGCAGTGTAAATCGTCCGCACATAATTTGTGTTCCTGCTGACTTCCAAAAATAAATTTGTCAAACCTGTTGACAGAGGCCCCAACCTGTGTTATAGTGAATATGTCGCCGGTTCCCCATCCCCGGTGAGAGTTACGAACCGCGCAGTGCGTCTCCCCGCGCACCTGCCGTCGCCGCCGCCCGGTGTATCCCCGCACCCGGCGGCGGTTTGTTCTTTCAAAGCTCTTCCCCATCGTCTTCAGCCCAATCCGGGGCGCGGGCGAGACTCGCTTTAATCGAATCCTCCACAAACCGCGCCACGACTTCTTCCGTTTCCAGCGTCTTGAGCTGCCTGGCAAGCGCGGCCAGTTCTTTTTCCAGAGCCGCCCGGCGCACCGGGTCCTCGGTCTCCTCGCGCTCGCGGCTGAGGCCCGCCTGCCGCCCGGCCAGCGCCCGGCGCATTTCCCGCCATTCGTCGGCACGCGGCCCGCCGCCGGTAAACTCATCAATGACTGTGTCGGCATCTGTGTGTAGCATAGCCTAGTTTACCCGGACACGGGCCAGATAATGCCTGTGTCCGACCTGCGACGAGCGAGGGCGTAGGACGAGGGGCTGAACCCCCTCGCTGGGGGGCGCGGACGCCCTGAACCCGCCTGCGCGGGTGAAGACAAAGCGAAGATTAGGACAAATTAGGACAAGACACGGGGCAGACTTCTTTCTTGTCCTGTCTCTTCACCCGCGCAGGCGGGTTCCAGGCGCTTCGCCCCCCAGCGAGGGGGTTCAGCCCCTCGTCTTGTCCTGTCTTTGCCGCATTCCTGCCTTGACAAAAAGTGGCCCACGCCGCTATACTCAGGCAACACCGCGCAGGCGGCAAACGGTTTGGAGGCAGGCAGAATGGCGCAGCAATTTGTATCCCTGAACGGGACATTGACCCCGAAGGAAGAAGCAAGGCTTCCCTTCTATGACCACGGCCTGCTGTATGGCGACGGCCTGTTTGAAGGCATCCGCGTCTACGGTGGCCGGGTCTTTAAGCTCGACGAACACGTTGCGCGGCTTTACTACTCGGCCCGCGCCCTGAACATCGTCATCCCCGAGACGCCGGACACGATGCGGCAGACGATTTTAGAGACCGTCCGGGCCAACGGTCACCGGGAGGGATATATCCGCGTCACCGTCACACGCGGCACGGGCCTCGGGCTTGACCCGAAGCATATCAAGGGCGACGCCAACGTCTATATCTCCTGCGAGCAGCTTGCCCTGTACCCGCCGGAGATGTACGAAAACGGCCTGATTGTCGCCACGGTGTCTACGCGCCTGCCGTCGCCTGATGTGATTGACCCGCGTGTCAAATGCACGGGCAAGTATATCAACAACATAATGGCAAAAGCCGAAGCCAACCGGCAGGGCGCGGGCGAGGGCCTGATGCTGACCCGCGAAGGCTATGTCGGCGAGGCCACCGGCGACAACATTTTTCTCATCAAAGGCGGAGCAATCACCACGCCGCCCGCCTCTATCGGCATCTTGCAGGGCATCACCCGCGACACCGTGATTGAGCTGGCCCGTGAGCGCGGCTACTCTGTTACCGAGCCGATTATGACGCAGTACGATGTCTACAACGCCGACGAAGTGTTCCTGACCGGAACCGCCGCCGAAGTCATCCCCGCCGTGCAGTTCGACGGACGTCTCATCGGCGACGGCACCCCCGGCCCCATCACCCGCGAGCTGATTACCGCCTTTCGCGAACACACCCGCATCACAGGGGTAGAGGCGTTTTAACGCGGACACCACTTTGCAAAGTCGCAGGCGAAAGTCAATATGCCAATACGTATAGTTGATATTGTGGACATCGTTTTGTTTTTGGGTGCGCTCATTGCCGCAAGTGCTATCTTTCCCGGCTTATTTGGTGCCGTGATTAATCCCGTTCAAGCGAAAATCTGGACACATCCTGAGATGCTTGAGGACTTGCTTCTTTTCGCCTTGCTGAGTGCTGCTGTCTACGCGGGCGCTATCAAGTGGTATCGAAAAACGTTTCTCCTGGTGCTAAACCTAGAGCAGCGAACCTACCGCACCATGGATGTTGTTGGGGGAAATCTTCGCCCAAAAACGGGTACTTGGGATGACATCGCAGGTATTTGTGTCAGGCGAGCCTCTGCGAGAGGAAGCATATACTACCTTGTCCAGTTGAAATGGCGTGAGCAAGCCAAACTTGCTGGCAACCTCGGTGGCTTCTCTAAGCCAGACCGTGCCGAATCATTTGCCGCGCAGATGGCACGGGAACTGAGTTTGCCGGTGATGGAAAGTTAATCTCTGAACTTTTGGGCCGTTTCCGGGTAAAATAGGGTCAGAGTAGTAGGCCGAGGCTTGGGAGGGAACAGCAATGGAAGATGTGTTGACAATGCCGAGTGCTAAAGACGCGGCACAGCTTAAAGCAACTCTTTCTGAGTGCATTATAGAAATCGACCGTCTGCGGGAGATTATGCGCCGGGATGACATTGACATCGCCCGCTCACAGGTGCGGACACGGGAATTACTTGCGGAAATCAAGGCGATACGTACCTCGCCGTTGCGGAAGGCAGTCTGAGAGGCGAAGATAGTCCCCTAGCCCCCAATTCTGGGGAACCAGATTGAGATTAGCATAGGAGGGCGGGGGGACCCCGCCCCTACGGTGATTGTTCGTTCTGCTCCGGCTCCCTCTCCTTCGGCAAGGAGAGGGCGGGGGGTGAGGTTCCAAGCCAATGGCAGACGCAGCAGCCGAAACAAGCGAAGATGAAGCCTGCCCGGAATGCGGGCTGACGCGGCGGGGTCTGTATCAAGACGGGCAGATGGGATGCGCGAAGTGCTACGAGACATTCGCGGCGGAAGTCAAACGCGCTTTAGAGGAAATCCACGGTGAGACCCGCCACATCGGCAAGAACGCGGCCTAAAAACTCGGAAGTGCCCACGCTGCCCGCGTGGGCAGGGGAGACGGGCTGGGAGGCGGATGTCATCGTGTCCACGCGGGCACGGCTGGCGCGGAATCTGGCCGGGTTCGCGTTCCCGTCGCGGGCCTCGGACGCCGATTTGAAAGCTGTCGCCAAAGCCGTGATTGCGGTCACGAAAAGCCGGGACAAGGGGCAGGTCAGCCTGCGGGCGATTGATATTCACAAGCTCTCCGACAGCGACAAGTCTTCGCTGGTGGACAGCCACCTGATTAGTGTGCCGCACGCGATGGCCGGGCCGCACCGCTGGGCGCTGGCCGATGACAAGCACACCATCAGCGTCATGGTCAACGAGGAAGATCACCTGCGCTTGCAGGCGATTTTGCCGGGACTGCAGCTTGACGCGGCCTACCGGATTGCCGATCAGATGGATGATCAATTTGGGGCCGTTTTAGACTACGCGTTTGATAGCCACTACGGCTACCTGGCGGCGTCGCTCTCCAATTGCGGGACGGGCTTACGGCTATCGGTCATGGCGCACCTGCCGGGGCTGGCACTGTCGGGGAAGCTCGATGGCACGCTGGAAGCGGCGCGGACGCTGGGAGGGGCGGTGCGCGGGCCGTATGGCGAGGGCAGCGCGGCAGCGGGCAATGTGTACCAGATTTCCAATGCCGTCTCTACGGGTAAGACAGAGAGGCAGCTTCTCACCCGCCTGGCCGCGACGGCGACGCTTCTCGTGACTGATGAACAGGCCGCGAGGGAACTGCTCTGGCGCGGAAAGCGTTCACTAATAGAGAAGAATGTGGCGGACGCGCAGAGCCGGTTGAAGTCCGCCGAGCGGCTGTCGGCGGGCGATTCGATGGCAATCTTGTCGGATTTGCGCTTCGGCGAGCAGTGCGGTCTGACAACGGGCGTAACAAGCCGCGTTTTCAATGAGCTTCTGGCTTCGCTGAGACTCGGCGCACAGTTTGTGCTGGGCGAGCGGGCGCAGTATACGTTTTACGAAGAGACACGGCGGCCTGCGCTTATTCGCAACAAGATACGCGAACAGCTCACGCGGTTATTGTAGGCACTTTAGAGGAACAAATTTTATGTGGCAACGATTTACCGAACGCGCCCGCAAGGTCGTGTTTTATGCACAGGAAGAAGCAGGACGGCTGGGGGAAAATTATGTTTCCACCGAGCATTTGCTGCTGGGGCTGGTCCGGGAAAATGACAGCGTCGCGGCCCGGATTTTAGACCGTATCGGGGTCAGCCTCGGGCGCATCCGCTCCGAAATCGAGCGTCAGGTGGCACGCGGCGACGGGCGGCTGGGGCAGGATATGCAGCTCACGCCTCGCGCCAAGCGGGTCATTGACCTGGCGTATGACGAAGCGCGTCAGCTTAACAACAATTATATTGGCACGGAACACTTGCTGCTTGGCCTCATCCGTGAGGGCGAAGGGCTGGCAGGGCGCGTTTTGTCCAAGCTGGGCGTGGATTTAGACCGCACCCGGCGCGAAGTGATGCACCTTCAGGAAGGCGGCGGCGAAGGCGGCGCGGGCGGCGGCAGCCGTCAGGCGACCAAGACGCGCACCCCGACTCTGGACGAGTTTGGCCGCGATTTGACCGAGCTTGCCCGCAACGAAAAGCTGGACCCGGTGATTGGCCGGGCCAACGAAATCGAGCGGTGCATTCAGATTATCTCGCGCCGGATGAAGAACAATCCCTGCCTGTTGGGCGAGCCGGGTGTCGGCAAAACGGCGATTGCCGAAGGGCTGGCACAGCGGATCATCATGGGCGACATCCCGGACTTCCTGAAAGACAAGCGCGTCATTCAGCTTGACCTTGCCGCGCTGGTGGCGGGCACAAAATACCGGGGCGAGTTTGAAGAGCGCATGAAGCGTGTCATGGAAGAGATGCGAAAGGCGCAGGGCGAGATTATCCTGTTTATCGACGAGCTGCACACGCTGGTCGGAGCCGGAGCCGCCGAGGGCGCGATTGATGCCTCCAACATTATGAAGCCCGCGCTGGCACGCGGCGAGTTGCAGTGCATCGGCGCGACGACGCTGGACGAATACCGCAAGTATGTGGAGCGCGACGCCGCTTTGCAGCGCCGTTTCCAGGCCATTCAGGTCAAAGAGCCGTCGGTGGACGATGCGATTGAGATTTTGAAGGGCCTGCGCCCGCGCTACGAGCAGCACCACAAAGTCGAGATCACGAACGAGGCTTTGGACGCCGCCGCCCGGCTCTCTGACCGCTATATCACGGACCGCTTCCTGCCGGACAAGGCGATTGATGTCATCGACGAAGCCGCGTCCCGCGTCCGCCTGCGCGGCGCGATGCCGCCGCAGGACCTGCGCGACGCCAAAATCGAGCTGAACGCGGTTCAGAAGGAGCTGAATGGTCTGCCGAACAACCGGCAGTACGAGAAAGCCTATGAATTGCAGGGCCGCAAGCGCGAACTGGAAGAGCGCGTCACGGAGCTGGAAGAAGGCTGGACCGAGACCAAAAAGGATGTCAAGCAGACGGTGGATGAGGACGAAGTGGCGGCTATCATCTTCTCGATGACCGGCATCCCCGTGGCGCGTTTGGTGGAAGCCGAGACGCAGAAGTTGTTCCGCATGGAAGAGGAGCTGCACAAGCGCATTATCGGTCAGCACGAGGCGATTGTAGCGATCTCGAAAGCCGTCCGCCGGTCCCGCTCGGGCCTGCGCGATGTGCAGCGGCCTATTGGCTCGTTTATCTTCCTGGGACCCACAGGCGTTGGTAAAACGGAGCTGGCCCGCGCTTTGTCCTCCTATCTGTTTGAGAAAGACGATAACCTCATCCGAATCGATATGTCTGAGTACATGGAAAGTTTCGCCGTGTCGCGGCTGGTCGGAGCGCCTCCCGGATATGTCGGCTATGACGAGGGCGGACAGCTCTCCGAGGCCGTGCGCCGGAACCCGTACTCGGTGGTGCTTTTGGACGAAATCGAGAAAGCGCACCCGGAAGTCTACAACTTGCTGCTTCAAATCATGGAAGATGGCCGCCTGACCGACTCGCACGGGCGCGTGATTGACTTCAAGAACGTCATTCTGATTATGACCTCGAACATCGGTGCCCGCTCCATTCAAGGCGAGCGCGAGATGGGCTTTGGCCGGACCGGCGAAGCGCCGAAGACACCAGAGCAGATCACGCGGCAGATGGACAGTATCAAGGGCCGCATCACCGACGAGCTGAAGCGCGTCTTCCGTCCCGAGTTCCTGAACCGTGTGGATGAGACAATTATCTTCCACCCGCTGTCGCAGAGCGAGATCAACGAAGTGGTCACGCTGATGCTGGACCGTGTCGCAAAGCAGGTCGCGCAGAAGGGAATGGATTTCGAGGTCACACAGCCCGCGAAAGAGTACCTGGCCCGCGAAGGCTTCGACCCGCAGTACGGCGCACGTCCCCTGCGCCGCGCCGTGCAGCGTCTCGTGGAAGACCCATTGGCCGAGGAAATCCTGCTGGGCCGCTTTGATGCCAACGATACAGTCCTAGTGGACCTCGACGACGACAAGGGCATCGTCTTCCGCAAAGGCGCACCCCTCAGCACCGAAGGCGAGCATTCCACCCCGGCAGTGACAGCCTCGGAAGTCGCCGCCGAAGTGGCCGCCATGCCTGCCGAGCAGTCGGTCGGCAGCAACTAAGTCGCAAACCCAAAAGGCCCGGAGCAAACGCTCCGGGCCTTTTCTATTAAGTGCCTACAAGATCGCCCCCCAACCCCAAATTCTGGGGGGGGCGGAATTATGATAGGAGGGCAGGGGCAAGCCCTGCCCCTACTCTGGCTCCCTCTCCTTGCTCAAGGAGAGGGTTGGGGTGAGGTTCCTCCGGCTCTTTCGAGTTTGAATTAAGGCTTTACCGGAGCCGCCGGGGTCTTCGTCAGAGCTGCGACCTGCTGTTTCAGATCGTCAATTTCTTTCTGCATCCGCGCCAGTTCTTCCGTCACGTTGGTTGCAGGCGCGGAGAGAACGGCGGACTGCCCCGTTTCTTGCAGAGTGTCACCCAGCGGCATGACGATGTTGAGCAGCGTTCGCTGCCCCGGCCTAATGAGTACGCCCAAAATGCGTTGTGGCCGGTAGGGTGCGCTGCCGGTATTGCCCCAATAACCTGTAGTGACACTTATATCATAGATGCCAGGCTTTAACCCATGAATGCTATAAAAACCGCCCATGGTTGTGTCCGATAGCACTGAGTATACGCCTCCGCCGCGACGGATCAACTTGGCAGTCTTGCCAGCGATTGTTCCTATATATCCGTTTTGAACCGGCTGCCCATCACTGTTTGTGATAGTGCCTTCCAGCCAGCCGTATTGAGAAGCGGCAATTGTAGCAGCAGTCGGCACGGCAGTTTGCGCCTGAGCCGCACAGGGAAGCCCGGCGAGAAATGCGCCCAAAGCGAGGACGCGGAAATTGATTATGAGTGAAGTTTTCATGCAGGTATTATAATAGATGCTTTGCCCGCCTGTCAACAAAAAAGCCCGGAGCAAAGGCTCCGGGCCGATTTCATAAGGGTAGATTTAAGCCGCGACGGTTTTGCGGACTTCCAGTTCCGTCACATCCGGGACGGGAAGCCCTTCCTCACGCTTATACTGCATGAGGCCATGCAGGGCATCTCGAAAGCGAGTGATCGCTTCTTCGCGTGTCCCGCCGGTGGCAATCACGGTATCATCCAAGTCGGGGGCATAGGCACACCAGTTGGTTCCCGCCCATTCTAAAATGACATCAGTTTTCATCGCAGTTCCAGTCCCGTGTCCCGACGAATTTTGCTGAGAACGCCCGGCGATACTTGGTCGCTGTTAGCACCGGCGACAGCAACATTGTTCGGAACGCCGGTCTTCTTAAACGTCCGGTGGCTGCTCTCCTTAGCTTATTATCTCTTGAGAAATCGTTGCAGCGGACAGGGTGGGATTCGAACCCACGGAAGACTTGCGCCTTCGACTGTTTTCAAGACAGTTCCGTTATGACCACTCCGGCACCTGTCCACGGTAAGGGGACGCTGTATTATACTTCTGCGATACTCTCTCTGTCAAGAACCGGTAAAAGTACCGGACTTTCGGCGGCGGCGTTTGGGCGGCAGCAGGCAGGGGTAGTTATGAAGCATGGAAACAGGAAGCTATCTGCTGATTGAGCCGGGAATGACGGTGCGCGGGACCGACGGCGACCTCGGCAAAGTGGCCGAAGTCGTCGCCGACGCGGGCATAGATGTGTTTCGGGGCATTGTTCTGGCGCACGGCTTTCTTGCCGGCAAGCAGGGCTTTATTGCGGCTGAGTTGGTGCAGAGCGTGGAACAAAACGTGGTTCACGTCAGTCTGACCAAAACAGACGCGGACAATTTGCCTGCCCCACGCGAGGGTGGGCAGACCTATGAAGGAAGGGATTTACTCTTATGAAGACAAGCATTTTGACATATCTGGGCGTGGCGGCTTTGGTGACAGGAACGGCGCTGGCCCCTCTGACGGCTCATGCGGACCAAAAGAACAAGAATCTTTGGCGCAATGGTGCGATTGCGGGCGGCGCGGCGGCCCTCTACGGCCTGCACAACCACGACAAGACCACGACTTTGCTGGGGGTCGGTGCGGCGGCTTATTCGGCCAAACGGTACGAAGACGACCGACATCACCAGAGCCAGCAGCAGGCGGCACGCGATGCACGGGCACGCTACCACAGGACGCACCGTCACTACACCCATGTCAAGCATCGTTGAGCGTGAGCAAATAAGACGGGCCTGCCACTGATGGCAGGCTCGTTTTTTTGTGTCGCCGCCGGGAGGAATTATCACTGCTGGTGGCGAACAAGCACCTATGAAACTCGGCGTGACAACCTTGGGCTGCCCGACATGGACGCTGGACGAGATACTGGCCCGCCTGCCGGGGTGGGGCTATGAGGGCGTGGAGCTGCGCGGGCTGGGGCCGGATTTGGACCTGGCCCAGTCGCCGCACTTTGCTGCCTCGGCGGCGATTGAAACGACCCGCAGACAGTTTGCCGATGCGGGGCTGGAGCTATGTGGGCTGGACACGTCCTGCACACTGGCAGAAGCCGACCCGGCCAAACGGGCACAGCAGCTTGACGACGGGCGGCGCGGGATTGACCTCGCCGCCGCGCTGGGCATCCCCTTTGTGCGCGTCTTCGGCGGCGGGGACGGGCAGGATCGGACCGAAGCCGCCCGGCGCGTGGCCGACGCGCTCAATATGCTGGGGGACTACGCGGCGAAGGCGGGTGATGTGGCCGTGGTGCTGGAAACCCATGATGCGTTCTCGACAGGGCGGCAGGTGGTGGAGGCGCTGGCGTTGGTGACGTCGCCCGCCGCCGGGGCGCTCTGGGACCTGCATCACCCGTACCGAAACGGCGAAGCACCTGCGGAAACTTTCGCCGCGCTGGCCCCGTACATACGCACAACACACGTCAAAGACAGCCAGCCCGGCGGCACTTACTGCCTGCTGGGCGACGGCGATGTGCCGATCCCCAAGATGCTGGGCCTCCTGGCAGGCGGCGGCTACGACGGCTGGATCACTCTAGAATGGGAGAAACGGTGGATACCTGCACTTTTAGACCCCGACATCGCATTTCCGCAGTACGCCGCCAAGCTGCGGCAGTACCTCGCAGCGCTCGGCACTTAGGCTTTACGCTGATTGAGCTGCTGATCGTCATCGCTATTATCGCGGTGCTGACGGCCATTCTGCTGCCCGTGTTCTTCTCGGTGCGCGGCAAGGCGCGGCAGACCGTCTGCATCTCGAACCTGCGGCAGATTGGCCTTGCCATCGGCCTGTATGCGGAAGACTACGACGAGCTGTACCCCGCTGGCAACGACCCCTCGGACGTCCGAAGCGTCCCCAACGTCTGGTCGCTCGACACGGCGCACCCGGAGTATCAGGCGCAGGTGGCCGCCATGCCGCCCCTGCAAGACATCCTGAATCCCTATATCAAAAGTCCCGCCCTGTGGCACTGCCCCGCCGACAAGGGCTACACCGACATCGACATCAGCAGCTATAACGGCGGCACAAATATCCCGATGAACCCGACCGCTACCCCGACCGCCTACGACAAGTTCGGCACTTCCTACCTGTATCGCACCGAGATTGCCCTGCTCGGAACCCGCTACGGGTCGCTCGTCGCTTACAGTCAGGACGCCGCGAAGACGCCCCATGAAGGTGCGGAAGTCAATGTCCTGATGGACGGCAACGGCTCCTGGCACGGCGGCGTGTTCGTCAGCCAGAAGCGTTACAACGAGCTGATGGGCGACGGCCACGTCGTCAACCAAAACATCGCCCAATTCCAGCAAACCTGGCAGTTGTCGCTCAAGCCGTAAAGCCCCTTACCTCTATTCCAAAATAGGGCAGGGGAGTCGGGGGCGGGCGGTGAATAGTACGCGAGGGGAAGCAGACATGAGCTACGCGATTAAGCTGGACAAACCGGAAAAGATCACGCTGGGCGATTATGACCCGGATGACACAGGTAAGGTGGACAAGCACGACTCGGCAAAAGAGTTGGAAGCCCTGGGCGAGGAACTGAACGGCTCGCAGGAATGGCTGTATGCCGCGCAGACACACAGCGTTCTAATTGTGCTGCAAGGCTTGGATACATCGGGCAAAGACGGGACCATCTCGCACGTCATGTCTCATGTCAACCCGCAGGGCTGCGCCGTCGCGTCGTTCAAAGTGCCGACGCCCGAAGAAGCCGAACACGACTTCCTGTGGCGTATTCACAAGCAGACGCCCGGCAAGGGCATGATTACGATTTTCAACCGCTCGCACTATGAAGACGTGCTGGTGACGCGGGTGCATCACCTCATCAGCGACGACGAAGCCGAGCGGCGCTTCAAGTATATCAATCAGTTTGAGCAGCTCCTGGCCGACGAGAACACGATTATTCTCAAATTCTTCCTGCATATCACCAAAGACGAGCAGAAAGAGCGCCTCTTGGAGCGCGAACAGGACCCCGCGAAAGCCTGGAAGCTGTCTGTCGCCGACTGGCACGAGCGCACATTCTGGGATGACTACATCAAAGCCTACGAAGCCGCCCTCGGCGCAACGGCAGCGAAAAACGCCCCGTGGTACATCGTCCCCGCCGACCACAAATGGTATCGCAACCTCGCCATCGCCGAAACGCTGGTCAAAACCCTGCGCCCCTACAAAGACGACTGGGAAGCGGCCTTAAAGAAACTGGGCGAGCAGCGCAAAGCGGAGCTGACGTTGATGCGGGCCGAAGACACGGCGCAGGCCAAAGCGGCTAAAGCGGATGTGCAGGAGGGATAGAAGAAGGCCCCCCCGCCCCAATTCTGGGGAGCCAGATTTCGGACAGGATAGTATGAAGAAGGAGGGCGCGGCAAGCAACGCCCCTACTCTTAACTTCCGGTTCTTAACTTCCGGCTCCCCAGAACTGGGCGGGCAGCACTTCCACCACCGGCGGCAGCAGAATAGACTGCGGGTTGGTCGCGGCGGCATTTGCAGGCACGTCGTTCAGGAAGTGGTAGCAGACGCCGAAATCAGCGTGTCCGGCCACGGTGTCGCCCATCTTGAACGCGATTGTCACCTCTCCCGCGTGCGTCATCCGCACCGTCATTTCCCGGCAGTCATCTGGCAGGACAGTGATCGCCACAGCGAGTGCCTTGTCGCTGTCTATCAGATGGAACCACCGCTGAGACCGGAACTCCTGCGCCGTCGCCACTTCCCCCACATAATCCACCCGCCCCGCCGTCGCCACGGTCCATTTGGCGTAAGGCGCGTCCCCAAACTCCGTGTGCCAGACAATTTCTGTAGCCTTCTCATCTAGCTTGCCGAAGACGTACCCGCCTACGCCGAAGTCGCAGGTGAGGGTAGGGGACGTGATGGCAAGGGGCAGGGTGAAGACGACTTCATCGCCCTGCTTTGGCTGTTCCAGCGTATGCGTCACTGTCGCCCACGATTTACAAGCGGTCAGCTCCACGCGGGTTTGAGCAAAGTCTCCGTCTGCATAGCGGTTTTTTGCAGAGAGCCACGCGGCGAGCGAAGCGTTTCCATTTGGTAGGGACACAGCGGAGGAAAACCAGGCTGTCTTTCCGTTGAGCTGGACTTGGCTGGGGCCACGCAGGTGTCGGATGCCATCGTAGACAACCTCGGTGATATTTCCTTCAGGCGCGATGGTGATGGCGAATCGCTCCTGTGTGTTTTTTAAGCCTTCGTCCCCGTCATGCAGACTGGACGCAAGCTTGAGCGGGTCAGGAATAGCGACTGAACTTGCTTCCCGCAGAACTACAAGTTCTTTGGTCTCACCTGACGTAAGCGAAAGAGCAAAATCCAGACGGGTCTCGGGCAGTCGCGCCATTTTTGTCAAGTCAACAAATTGACATGGGACGTTCTGCCCACTCAAATCTCGCAGGCACACATTCCCATATAACTCTTCGTAAATCTTATCTTTGTAAGTCTTGTCTTTGTAAGCCTTAATCACGTCCGGGTTGATTTCCAGGGGTATATAAACAGCCGCCGTCAACGGATACAAAAAACGCCGTATTCCCGCTGTTTCGCGGACGCGGATGCGGGCCAGAACTTCGCTCATTTTGCTTGTGCCTCCTCGAAGATTTCGGCTAGATGGTCTACCGTGAACTGCGTCGCGCCCTGGCTGCCCTCGAAGACCGAGTACGCGGCCTGCCCCATCTTGGCGCGGGCGTCGGCGTTGGAGAGCAGGTGGATGAACGCCTCGGTGAGCTGGCGCGTCTGGGCGGGCTTGTCGGTCTCATCGGCGGCGATTTGGGAAATGCCGCCGCGCTCTACAAAGTCGTCGATAATCTGCGGGAAGTTTTTCATAGAGGGACCGACGACGATGGGCTTGGCGTAGACGGCTGGCTCCATGATGGACTGCCCGCCGTGGGGGATGAGTGTGCCTCCGACAAAGACGACGGTGGCGAACTGGTAGGCGGTGGACAACTCGCCGACGCTGTCGCCAATCAGAACGTCGGCAGATGGGTCGCCCGGCGTGGGGTTGGAGCGGCGCTTGATCTTGAACCCGGCGCGTTCGGCCAGAAGCGCGACGGGCGTGAAGCGTTCCGGGTGGCGCGGGACAATCAAAAGCCGCGTGGTTTCCAGGCCGGGCGTCTGGCGTATGGCTTTCAGCACGTCTAAAAGAATAGCCTCTTCGCCCTCATGCGTGGAGCCGGCGACAATGAGTGGGGCGTTGCCCGCCGTCAGGGCGAGCGAGGCGTCCAGCGTTTTGGCCTGCGCTTCGGTGACTTCTTTTTCAATCAGGCTGCGGTCGTATTTGATGTTGCCGCTGACTTTGATTAAGCTTGGCCGCGCCCCCATCCGCTGCGCCCGCTCGGCGTCCTCTGCCGACTTCATCAGGAGCATCGTGTAATTCTCGAACACGCGGCCAAGCGCGGGCTGCACCCAACGGTAGTATTGGAACGACTCTGCCGAGACCCGCCCGTTGACCATGACGACGGGGATATTACGCGAATGGCACTCATGGAGGACATTCGGCCAGATTTCGGTGTCAATGGTGACAAATAGCTTCGGCTGAACGGTGTCCAGCACTTTGCGGGCAATCCAGGCGAGGTCGATGGGGAAGTAGAACGTGTTGCCGTCACCATAGACCGTGAACCGCTCTTTGGCGATCCCCTGCCCGGTCTGCGTGATGGTGCTGAACACGAACCGTGCCCCCGGAAACCGCTGCGACAGGGCGTGCGCGAGCGGCGCGACGCTGAGAGTCTCGCCAACCGAACACGAGTGTATCCAGATGGTGGGCCGTCCGTCGGCCTTGAGCGTGTCCGGCAGGCTGCCGAGGCGCTGTTTGAGGGCGGGCAAGTATTTCTGGTGTTTCCAGGCGCGGTACAGGAAGTAGGGAGTAAGCAGGAAGACCCAAGAGCCGAATAGGAGGCTGTAAAGTAGGTACATAGGTGGTGGTGTTGAGAGTGCGACCGGCACTGGAAGTACCGGTCTATTAGCAAACGGAAAAGTCGCTCCGCGACTGAAGACTTGCTTGCGTTAGCTTGTCCGTAGTCGCGGAGCGACTTTTTCTTTTTACGAGTAGCCCGGCACTTCCAGTGCCGGGTTCCGATGCCGTGCCAAACATCACGCGCTGTTCGTCGGCGTAAACAGCGCGATGACGAGCTGCAAATCGGCTTCGGTGTCCACGCCTACCGTATCGTGGGGCGTCTCGGCGACGTAAATCGGCACGCCGTTTTGCAGGAAGCGGAGCTGATCTAAACTCTCGGACAGCTCCAGCGTGGACTGCGGCCACTGATGGTACTGCACAAGCGCCTCGCGGGTATAGGCGTACAGGCCGATATGCTTGAAATGCTGTACCTGCCCCGTCCCGGCACGGTCGTAAGGCAGGGGGTAGCGCGAAAAGTACAGTGCGTTCCCACTGTCAGCCGTGACCACTTTGACATTGTTCGGATCGGCGGCCTCGGCGGCACTGATGGCGACGCGCAGAGTCGTCACCTGCGCTCCGCTGCCGTCGGTGAAGGGGCGCAGCATCAAATCCAGATGGTCCGGGCGCAGGGTCGGCTCATCGCCCTGAATGTTGACATAGATGTCGGCGTCGGTTTTGGTCAGCACTTCATGTACCCGGTCTGTGCCGGAGGGGTGTTCGCCGGTCAGAAAAACGGGAATGCCGCCCGCCTCGCAGGAGGCTTGTATCTCGGGGCTGTCGGTGGCGACCACCAAATCGGTCAGCAGCGGCGAGCGTTTGGCATTCTCGTAGACCCAGTGGATCATGGGGCGGCCCGCAATCTCCCGCAGGGCTTTCCCCGGCAGGCGGGACGAATTATAGCGGGCGGGGATGACGCCCAGGATTTTTGGAGTGGTGGTCATAGGAATAGAACAGGAGAGGACACGGGGCTGAACCCCCATGCTTCGAAAAAGCAACTCCCCGCCTTCGCGGGCACAAGATCAAGACATTGCCAAAAACTCTTCGCCCGCGCACGCAGGGAATTGCCCTTCAAAGCATGGGGGTTCAGCCCCGTGTTCCCCTACGCAAACTCCCTCACACCTTGTACAAATGCGACGAGCGGTCGGTTCGGCGTAGGGACTCGCCGATAGCTCCCAGAACCTGCCCGTTGATGGGGGCGGCAATCACGATGCCGAGGGCGTCGCGGTGCAGGCGCTCCAAGCCGTTCTCGCGCAGGTAACCCGCTTTTCCGGCAATGGCGATGGCATCGGTGGTCATCTGCAAGGCGCTTTCGGACAGGAACAGTTTGGCAGTCATGGTGGCCGACGCAATACCAAGTTCCACGGCGTCCGGGTGGGAGGCCATCGAGGCCAGCGCGTAGACATGGGTTCGCATGACGCTGAGTGTGGACGCAAGCTGCGAGACGCGGACGCGGACGCTTTCGTACTTGTCAAACGAGTTGTTGGCTTTGACAATGTCCACTAATCGCCCAAACGTGCCGAGCGCAATGCCCGTAGCGACGATGCCGGAATGCAGGCCGCTCTGCATATCAAAGTCGATGATCGGGCCAATGTGCCCCGGCTCGCCGACCCGCTCGGCGTCCGGCACGAGGGCGTTGTCTAAAGCCACCGCGCCGCTGTGCGTGCCCTGAAGGCCCATCGAGTCCATCGGCTCACCGATTCTTAGCCCAGGGTTGTCGGACGGCACGAGGAAGAAGCCTTTGCCCTCGGTCGTGTCGGTCATCACCATGTAGACGCCCGCATGACCCGCACCGGTGCAGAACGCTTTCTGGCCGTTCAAGTGCCACACGCCGTTTTCGCGGTAGGCTTTCGTGTTCAGCACGCTTTTGTCCGCGCCAACGCCGCTTTCGGACCACGCCGACGCGCCGAGCGACTCGCCGGAGATGCGCGGCAGGTACTTGGCCTTCTGATAGTCCGTGCCGGCTTTGGCGATGCGGTTGACCGTCAGCGTGTGCAGCAGCAGCACGAACGCGGTCGCGGGGGCGACGCGGGCGATCTGCTCCACAGCATAGGTGACGTTCAGCGTATCTAATCCCAGCCCACCGTATTCTTTGGGCGTTTTCATGCCGAGCAGGCCCGCGTCTGCCAGCAGGCGGATGTTGGCCTCGGGGAACTCGCCTTCGCGGCTGCGCGGCTCCTCGGTATGAACGGTCAATTTTTCATGCACCAGCGTTTGTACGCTGTCGCCGACTGCAATGCCGGAATACTGCTCACGCGGGTCCTGATCCCAGGTAAGAACCATAGTCTTGGTCCCTTTCTACTTTTGTCAGTATAGCCGATTGCCCTGCACCCTGTCAATTCGCCGCCAATCTGCCGAAAATATCGGCATCATGTTAGCTGCACTTCCAGAAACCGAGGCGGTCCGCCTTCAAATACTGCGGGACTATGACATTCTAGATACACTTCCAGAAATCGAGTTCGACGACTTCACACTGCTGGCCGCGCAGATTTGCGGAACGCCCATCGCGCTCATCAGCCTGATTGACGAGGAGCGGCAGTGGTTCAAATCGCGCCTCGGGCTGGACGTTCCTGAAACCTGCCGAGATGCGGCGTTCTGCGCCCATGCCCTGCACCACACCGAAGTTTTTCTGGTCCCGGATGCCCAAAAAGACCCGCGCTTTTACGACAATCCGCTGGTCACCAGCGAGCCGTTCATCCGCTTTTATGCCGGAGCGCCTCTGCTGACGGCGGGCGGGCATGCACTCGGCACACTCTGCGTCATTGACCGGGAGCCGCGCACCTTGAGCGTGGCCCAGCAGAACGCGCTGCAAGCCCTGGCACGTCAAATTATCGCCCGTCTGGAGCTGCGGCGCGGGATTGCCTCCCGCGTCCGTGCCGAGCAGAAGCTGCGTGAAAGCGAGACGCTGAAATCCGCCATCCTGCACTCGGCGCTGGACTGCATTATCATCATCAACGCCGCCGGGCAGGTGGTGGAATGGAACCCTGCCGCTGAAAGGACGTTTGGCTATCGTGCTGCTGAGGCGATGGGGCGTGAGCTGACCGCGCTGATTGTTCCCGAAGCCTACCGCGAGGCGCACCGGCGCGGCATGACGCATTATCTGGCGACCGGTGAGGGGCCGGTGCTGGGGCAGCGGATTGAGATTACGGCCCTGCGGGCCAATGGCTCCGAGCTGCCGGTGGAGCTGGCGATTACGCCTCTGCGGCTGCCTTCGGGGCTGCACTTCACTGCGACACTGCGCGACATCACCGCCCGCAAAGAAGCGGAAGAAGCCCTGCGGCGGGCGCACGAGCAGATGGAAGCGCGGGTGGAGGAGCGCACCCGCGAGCTGGACGGCGTGCGCCGCCACAACGAATCGCTGCTGCTGGCGGCGGGCAAGGGGATTTTTGGGCTGGACGCCCAAGGATGTACCACCTTTGTTAATCCGGCTGCCGCCCGGATGCTGGGCTGGCCGGAGGCTGACCTGCTTGGCCGCCCGATGCACGCCTTGCTGCATCACTCCCGCTCCAATGGTTCCCCGTTCCCGGCGTGTGAATGCTCGATTGATGCTGTGCTTCACGGCGCAGAAGGCCAGCAAGTCGACGATGAAGTGTTCTGGCGCAAGGACGGAACCGCGTTTCCAGTGGAATACATCGCCCGGCCCCTGCTGGAAGAAAACCAGGTGGGCGGTGCTGTCGTCACATTTCAGGATGTTTCGGCCCGCCGCGAAGGGGCGGAAGCCCTGCGCCGGAGCGAAGTGCGCTATCAGCGCATTGCCGCCAACGTGCCGGGGATGATCTTTCAGTTTATCTTCCAGCCGGACGGCTCGATTGACTTCCCTTACGTCAGTGACGGCTGCCGGGCCATTTACGGGGTGGCTCCTAAAGAAATTGTCGCTGATCCCGGCCATCTTATGGACATCATTCACCCCGAAGACCGGCCCAAGTTTGATCAGTCTATTCAGGCGATACGGACAAACGCTTCGTTCTGGCAGTGGGAGGGGCGCGTCATCACCCGCACGGGGCGCACCGTCTGGGTGCAGGGTGTCGCCCGCGCCGAGCGGCAGGTGGATGGCAGCATTCTCGGCGAAGGTCTAATTTTAAGGAGTGTCTAAATTAAGTCGGTGACAAAATCACAGACATGAGCTGGCAACTTCGGAAACGCCCGCTTGAACTGCTGGCGCTTGTTCCAGGCATACACAAACAATGCCACCGCCCGCTGCAAAGCCC
>JAABUK010000214.1_pt1 | contig 137511 bp, 75 predicted proteins | sample 5559141 | NCBI WGS metagenome assembly JAABUK01 (sample SAMN10711869, study PRJNA513367) | rock metagenome | isolation source: Antarctica rocks | place: Antarctica: Victoria Land, Pudding Butte nord | collected 2016-01-03 | reverse complement strand
CCTCGTATATGAATCTATGGCATGCGCTCCATGGTATGCCCCATTGCTGCTCCATAATATGCTCCATAGTATGCCCCATTGCTGCTCTATAGCATGCTCCATAGCATGCTCCATAGCATGCTTCATGCATGGCCTATGGATGGCGCGCATGTATGGCCCATTACTGCCCCCATATATGGACATATATGCGCGCATACAGGCGCGCATTGCTGCTCTCATATATAGCCCATTGCTGCTCCCATGTATGCTCTTTTCCTGCTCATAGTATACTCCATGGTATGCCCCATTGTTGCTCCATGGTATGCTCCATAGTATGCCCCATTGTTGCTCCATGGTATGCTCCATAGTATGCCCCATTGTTGCTCCATGGTATGCCCCATTGCTGCTCCATGGTATACCCCATTGTTACTCCATATATGCCCTTTTCCTGCTCATGGTATGCTCCATGGTATGCGTTGGATTACAACTACCATTCCCGCTCAGCCTGGCTTACTAAGCAGGTCTTGGCTTAGGGCTAGGGCAAACCCCTTGAGATAATATATAGCTGGTAATTACCATAGATACTACTCCCTAATGAACTATATTAATATATAAAAGAACTATACCTATAGACGTTACTAACGGGTTATAAACCCGGTATATAACGTATTTATTATATAGTTCATTTAATATATTCCTAGGGCGAGCTAGAGAGCCGTTAAAAAAATAACGGTATTTTATACTTTTTATACTACTATTTTAAGAGTAAAATCTCTAAAATCTTTAATATTCTCTACGTTAACTACTTTTTATCTATATTACTTTTAAATATAATAGAAAGTAATATTAATATAAAGATTTTTAAATTAAAGAGTAAAAGTAATTAAGAGTTATAAAAAGTTAATATTACTATTATTCTAAAAGTTAAAAAAATCTAGAGGTATATTATCGATAAAAATAAATATTAATATTTTATCGCTTTAGATACGTTAACTAGAATAACTACTTATCGAGACGTCGAAGGGAGATTATATAAAATTATATTTATTATACTAGAAGAGAAGAAGGAGTATAGAGTAACTATATTAATAAAGCGGGAGACCGCACGAGAAAATCGAGGTACTAAATACGTCTTTTATTATTTTAGGCGGAAAAATAATAAAAAGAGAATATTAGTTTAAAAAAAAAAAAAATATTAAATAAAAATCCTAAAAATAGTAACTTCGGATTTAAGATTTTAAATCCGTGATTTTCTACTAGCGCCGGGTAGCTCGCTAAATTTATATAGAGCGCTATAACTACGCTAATTTAATTTAGATTTTAAATTATATCGATTTACGAAAATTATATACGCGTATAATACCCCCTAAACTAGCGCGGTATTATAGACTATATTATTTATTTATAATTATATATATTTAATTATCTACCGCCGGTACTATTTAGACTAACTTATTCTAATTTATTCAAAATTATTTAAAATAAATCGAGGTACTAAATACGTATTTAATAACTCCGGTATTAAATCGATCTCTAGGGCTAGTATATAAGCTAAATAGATCTAAACGCCTTTTCCGTCTTTTTCGGTAGAATACGGGTTCACTACTTTATTAATATAAAAAGAAATATTAAAAGAAATTAAATAAATAAAATAATAATTATAAAATAATATATAATTATATTTTCTTTAACCTAGAACCGAATATAAAGACCTATATTACTAGTATTACGAATAATACTAAAGTAATAAATATTCTATATTAATTATTCGAGTATTTTAACGCGTAGACTATCGATTTATATATATACTAAATTATTTATAAAGACTAGGATAACTTTAAGTTCTTATTAAATTATAGGAATTATATAAAAACGTATTAAAAGAGGTTTATTAATATAGGAACCCTATTACTTAATTAAATATTAGCGTTATACTTTAGAATAGGAATTAACCCTAAATTATATATATATATTATTAATATATAGAGTCTAGTTAAAAAAGATAAGACGATATTTATTTTAAATAATATACTTAATAAACTTTTAGAATATAATAATCGTCGATAGAATTTAAAAACTTTAACGTTAAAAAAATAGAATAAATATAAAAATAATAAGAGTAGAAATCGTAATACTTTTAACTATAAATTAGGATCTAGGAATAACTCCGTAAATCCTAGTTATAAGAAGGGTAAAAATAATAAAGATTATCGAAAAGATAGATTTAATAATAAGTCGTATAAAGAAAGAAAGAATTACGAGGGCTATAAAGAGTATTACTTTATAGAAAATTACTACTACCTCTATAAAGATAAAAGGCCCGAAGGTTAAAAAATATATAAAAGTAAATAATACCTCCTAATTAAGAATTATATTAATAGTTTAGGTAAGAAGTTTATTAGGGCTAAAAAGATTAAGAAAATACTTATTTCTAATTATATAAATAAAGTTAAAATATTAAACGATAATAAGAATAATACTTTCTAGATAGACTCGGCTTTAAATATTTATATTATATACGATTTCTCCTTATTCGATAAGGCTATATATAAGGAGAAGCGATATAAATTCATAATAATTAAAAATGGATCCTAGTATAGAATTTATAGTATTAATATTATTATTTTTAACCCGTTTATTAATAGTAAATATAAGGAGCTAGATCTCGTTAATATATATTATATTCTTAATATAGAATATAATCTCCTATCGTTAGGAACGCTAAAGCGGAATAATTATAAATTTTAGATAATTAATAAAAGAATAAATATCCTAAATAAATAAGGGGAGTTTTATTTATCTAGAACTTGTATCGGAATTAAATACTCGCTTAATTTAAGAAAATCCTTATCTACGTTTAAAACTAGGGTAGATCCTCTTTTTCTACCTCCTATAATTACTAGCTCTTTAATTAAATCCGGATTATAAATTTAATAATATAGGAGGCTTTATTATTTAAATATAAATAATATTAAAAAGCTAGTATATATATTAGAAAGAATAAATATTTAGAAAGTTATATTATTTTAAACCCTAGAACTACCTATTAAAAGATATAAACTATATATTATAGAGTATTAATACCGTATTATTATTCGCGGACCTAGATAATCCGACCGGATAAAGAGAGTTATTAATTAAAGCGAGTTAATATATACCGATATCGCTGGCGGTAGTTAAATTATATATATACTAGAAGGAAAGCGTTATATATTTATTCTACTCGATAATATTATTAACGAACGAACTATTTACTTATTTATAAAGAAGTTAGATATAATTAATATAATAGGTTTTTATTTCGAGTATACTAAGAATACTAGGAGGCCTATTTAGTATTTCAAAAGTAATAATACTACTAAAAATATAAGTAGAAGGATATAGGCGTTATTTATTAAATATAAAGTTAACTAGAGTCCTACTACTATATATAACTCTAATTAAAATAGAGTATTAGAATAATATATCTGTATATTATTTAAATATATAAGAAGTATTCTATTTAACTCTAAATTTCCGAAAACCCTATAGGGTAAAGTTATTAGGACGGTTATATACTATCGTAACTATAACCCGACTAGGAGTTTTAATATTATAACTCTATATAAAGTATTAATAAGTAATAGGCCCTTTATAAAACACCTTCGTATATTCGGATATATTATATACTACTATAATAAGAATTTTAATAAAAAGAAACTCGATAATAAGAGTATTAAATATTATTTTATAAAATATAATAATATTAATAAATTCCGTTTATAGAATAATAAAAAGATAATTATTTTAGCCTATATAATATTCGATAAAGTCGTCGATTCTAGATAATTAAATAAGAATAAAGAAAAGTAATATACTTTCTTAAATAAATTATTAGAAAATAAAGATAAAATATCGGACGATAGTTATAAAGTTAAAGAATCCTCTATTAATAAAAGTAAAATAACCCTACGTCCTATATATAAGAAATTATAAAACTACGCCGTTATAAATAATCTTTAGAAGTAGGTTAGGCCCGTTAAAAATAAAATATATAAGAAAAGCGTCGGTAATAAAACGTAGAATATTAAGCGAGATTTCGTTATACGCGTTATTAAAGTAAATATTAATTTAATTTTTAATATTTTTATAATTATCTATAAAGCTCTAAATAACTTAGATAAAGAATAATAATTAGCGGTACTCTAAAAAGAACTTAATTCTCATAAAGTTTAATAAATTTAGGATTTAATACTAGTATTTAATAATAAGAAGGTTCTACTAGGCCGCTAGGTCTTATCTATTAAAATAAACTTAACTAGTAATATTACTCGATATAAGGCGCGCTAGGTCGTAAAAGAATTCCGATAAATTAAAGATATTAATTTTAACGAGACGTATTTAGGAGTACTAAAGTCATAGTTATAGAAATTACTTCTAGTACTTAATACGAAATTTAACCGAGAAATCTACTATATTAATATTATTACCGTATTCCTAGAGGCTCTATTTAATAATATAATTTATATAAAGTAACTTTATAGTTTCTAGAAAAATAACATAGTTTATTTATTAAAGAAGGTTTTATATAGCCTTAAATAAATACCCCGAGAGTAGTATATAACTCTTAGGGAATTCTTTAAAACTATTAATTTTATACGGGTTAAAAAGAACTATTTAATATTCGTTTATAAAAATAGTTTTATAATTAATTTTTATATTAATAACCTATTTATTCTTACCCTAACGATAGTATTAATAAAATAACTAAAAAAATAACTAAGTATATATTTCCGTATTAAGGATTTAGGCGAGATATCGTATTATCTTAATATAAAGATTAAACGAAGTCGTTAAAACTATATTATTTATATAAACTAGGTTAGTTATATTAATAAAATATTAATTAAACTTAATATAGAGTATTATAAAAAGTAGAAGACTTTTATAAATTCGTTAATTTAATTAAAGGTAGTTATTAACGATTACGTCGCTAATAAAGAAGATTTAAAAGGGTTTAGGAAATTAATCGGGTATTTATAATAACTTATTATTATAACTCGCCCTAATATCGTATATATAGTTAGTATTTATAGTCGTTATTTAAAAGTACTACTTTCTACCTATAATATTATATTTAAAAAGATTATTAATTACCTAGTTAGAATAATTAAATTAAGATTATACTATAACCCTAAAAAAGGAACTAAAGGGCTATTAATAAGATTTATAAATTCGTTTTAAAAAAACTACCTAGATATTAAATATTTCATTTTAAGGTATATTTACTTCCTATAAAATAAACCTATTAACTAGTTAATAAAATGTTAAAAAACTATCGCTAAATTAACTATAGAAGTAGAGTATATCGACGAGGTAAATATTATTATAAAGTTAAAATTCCTAGTACCCCTATTAATAGAAATAGGATATATCTAAAAGAATATAAAGACTATTTAGTTTATAATTAATAACTAGGTAATTATTAAAATAATAACTAACCCTATTAATTACCCTACTACTAAGTATATTAATTCTAATTATTATATCATTCGCGAAATAGTCGCTAAGATAAATATACTTTAGATTAACTATATACCGACGGCGGTTATAATTATAAATAAATTAACAAAGTCTTTAGACCCTATAAAGTTTATAGTCTTTAATACTATACTAGAGTTTACGTCGGAGTTAATATAGGACTATAACGTCGCTATAATAGTATTATTAACGGTTAAGTAGTTAATAGGAGTATTAGATTATAACTATTATTCCCGCTTAATTTAGTTTATTAAATAAGTTTTGATTTAAGACTAGGGCAAACCCCTTAAAATAATATATAATTAGTAATTACTATAGATACTACTCCTTAATAAACTATATTAATATATAAAAGAACTATATTTATAGATATTATTAACGGTATACTTTATTATTACTTTATAGTATACTCTATAATATACTCTATTATTACTCTATAGTATACCCTATTACTACTCTATAGTATACTCTATTATTACTCTATAATATACTTTATTATTACTCTATAATATACCTTATTATTATTTTATAGTATATTTTATTACTACTCTATAATATACCCTATTACTACTCTATAGTATACTCTATTATTACTTTATATATACTTTTTTCCTATTTATAGTATACTTTATAATATACCCTATTATTACTTCATAGTATACTTTATAGTATACTTTATTATTACTCTATAATATACCCTATTACTATTTTATAGTATACTCTATTATTACTTTATAGTATATTTTATTACTACTCTATAGTATACCCTATTATTACTTTATAATATACTTTATAATATATTTTATTATAACTCTATCGTATACCCTATAATTACTTTATAATATATTTTATAGTATACCCTATTATTACTATATAGTATACTTTATTATTATTTTATAATATACCCTATTCTAGCCTATTCTATAGTATATATCGTATATAGTCTTATTACCTACCCTATTAGAGTTCTATTATACTACTAATTATAACTCTATTATAAAGTTACTATATACTCTTCTATAAATCTACTATATACCCGTCTTTAATTTTATTATAGGTTTATATTCTTTTTTATTTAATATTAACGGTTCCTTTATATAAATTAAGGTTTACGGGTTATCTATTTAATATAAATCTCGATAGTTTTAAAATCTACTATAGTTTAATCGAGTTAATTTATATTTTTACTACTTTTAAAAGTTCCTAGAACTCCCTCTTTTATAATTTAAAAGAGTTTCGGTAAATTTATAAACTAGGCTAAAATTAGGCTAGGTGTACTTTTATTCTTATACCGCCGTTACCGTCGAGGCGTAGTTTATTCCTACGGAGGAAATCGTTCGGTAATAAAAATAAAAATAAAGATTCTAAACGAGAAATCTTAATAATAATAATAGGAGTAATAATTAAATTTACTACTACTAAAGCCGTTAAGGCTCGTAAGGCTACTAAGGTTACTACTATTAAAACTATTAAATTAACTACTATTAAAACTACTATTAAGACTACTATTATTTAAGTTAAAATTAAAATTACTAGTACTATTATTAAAGTTAACGCTTTAATATTCTAGAGTAAAAATAAGTCTAATAAACCTATTAAGGAACCTATAATACGGGTAGTATTTTATTAAATATATATTTTATTATATTAAATAAAGAAGCCGATTGTCCTCTTTAATAAAGTAAAGAATTATAATATTAATAATTTAAATCTATTCCTATTAAGCCGCGTTTTTAGAGAGTATTAAAAAAAGACTACTAGGTATACTCTTAACTATAAACTACCTATTTTTCGGGTCTTTATAACGGCGATATTATTATATAAGAAACTACCGGCGACGAGATAATATCCGTAATCTATAAACGACGAGAGTAACTAGTACGTTATCGAGGGTTAACTAGATACATTCTTTATAAACGGTAAAAATAAATTTAAAATAGAATTATTATTATATTAAACTCTTACTCCTATAAGAGAAGCGTTTACTATTATTTTTACTTCGTTATAATTAATCGCCGTTACTCTTTTTATTACTAGCTCTAGTACCGGAGTTAGTATTAATAATTTTATATCTACTTTACTTAGAGTAATTAAAGGGAATAATTTTATAAATCGCTAGTTTATTACTTTAAAGTAGTCGAATACCCTAAATCTTAATATTATTTTAATTTAGAGTATTCTTAACCGCTAGGTATATAGGAAATATAAATACTCGAATAAAAATAAATACTACTAGGTTAATAAGAATAAAATATACTATATATTATTAAATAAGGATATTACGGTTTAGTAGAGAGTTATTAAATTAAATATTTTAAAACGATTAAATAAAGAGGTACCGCCGGCGAGAATAAAAAAGAGGTAAAAGAATAAGAAGAAATATAAAGAAAGAAATAAAAAACGAGAGTAAAAGAATAAATCTTTACTATTTAAATTAATACCGTTATTAATAAATTATTTATATCCGTTATTTATTTAAAATAAGTCGAGGTATTAAATATATATTTAATAACTCTAGTATTAAATTAATCTCTAGGATTAATATATAAATTAAATAAATTTAAATACCTTTTCTATTTTTTTCGATAGAATACGGGTTTACTACTTTATTAATAAAGAATAAACTAAATTTAGAAGTAATAATAAAGTATATATATATATATATATATAAATTATCTATAAGGCTAGCCCTATTAGAAAGAGAGGAAGAGAATAATAGAGAATAATCTCGGGCCTATCTTTTCCCTACCCTTCTCGTTCCTCTAGAGAAGAGAAGAGAAGGGAAAGTAATCTCTACTCTATTCTATAATATATCTAGACTTATAGAATAATTTTTAGAAAACTCTTCGTCGAGAGTATATTTATAATACCTAAGGCCGCTAGCGTAGAGCTAGTGGTTAAATAATAATATAAAAGACGTAAAATAGTTACGGGGTTTATTACTAGGTAGTTTTTAAATCCTAGATTTAATAGTAGAACTAATCTCTAAGGATTCTAATAAAACGGGGGAACGTTAACTCGATATAGAATTACTAAAAGTTAGAACCCCGCGATATTAAGGCTAGAACCCCGTATCGATAAATAATAATATTATAAAAGTAGCGGAGCGTAGGTATATATAACGTACTAGCGCTTTATAACGGGACGTAGGTATATATAATATATTATTACTTTATAATTACCTCTCTCTTTAGGCCCTAGTCCCTAGGTACCTAAATACTTTAATTAAAAAATATTTATTAAAAAACCTTTAAACCCCCTAAAGGAAATAAAGGAAAAAAGTTATCTAGTATAACGGCGTTACTATATAATAATCTAAATATAAGGCTACGTACCTAATCCTTTAATACCTATAGTACTAGTTACGGAATAGTATTTAATTAAATTATCGAAACTTATTAAAAAACCTTTAACCCTATAAAGGGATAAGGAAAAGAGTCTTCTAGTTTATACTATCGGTCCTATAGCGCTAATATTTAATACTAGTCGCGGATCGATATAAAACTATTTCCTATAGTATTATTATATAGTACTAGTAACGAAAGAGTAATACTACTAAACTACCCCTATTATATAATAGTACTAGTAATAAATAAATAGTATATTTATAAAACTATCCCTATAGCGCTAATATATAGTAATAATAACTAAATAAATAATGTTTTTTTCGTCCCTATAGTGTCATTATATATAATAATAACGGAGCGAAATAGTATACACTATCGTTCCTATAGCGCTTATAGTACTTATAATAATATAGTATATTAGATTATTCCTATAGTATTTATAGTACTAGTAGCGGAATAACGGTAGCTACTCTTACTATATACTCCTACTATACTATAAAAACACTAGTAGTAAAGTACTATATATAAGTAGTACAGCCTTAATATTATACCCGGAGATTAATAATAATATAACTACTATAGTAATAGTAGTAACTATTAATAAGAGTAAGGTAGCGGAGCGGAGGCGCGTATCGACGTATAATAATACTAAGGTACTTAGCGCGACGGTTTATTATATAAATAAACTCGCCCGCCTATTATTTTCTCTCTTCGTAACTCCTCTAGCCTCTCTCGTATATTATTACTCTAACTCTATAATAGTATTCTAGTATTATAACTAATATATAGATAATACTCTCGTATATATAACTTTTTTCTAACTCTATAAATATCTCCTATTTACCGATAGTATTAGTTTATTTATATTAATTTATTTTAGTTATAAATATATTAATAAATATAACTAGTCCGTTATTAGCGCGACTACGCGATATTAATTATAATAGTAGTTTATTACGCTTCGTAACTCTCTTACCGGGTTTATTTCTACTAATTTAATAATAATTATATTCGAGATATATCCCCTCTTTATATACTCTATTATATTAATCGCTACGGAATCGACTATTATATAAAAATAAGTTATAACCGTAAACTCTAAAGCGGTATATATTAATAATAATAAATTCCTAAGTCTTTCTAAAGGAAGGTAAAGAGGTTTATATATTAATATACTCGTATCGGTAATAGGACTCTTAAAGAAGAACGTAAACGTAATTTAATAAATAAAGAAATTATTTAATAGCGTAAAGTATATAATAAAACGATAGTAACTAGTAGGTAAACCTCTACTATAATCGCTAACCTATAAAATTAATTAACGGCGGCGAACTAACGTATTAAAGAATTAGAGGTAATGAATAAAATTCTCGAAAAAGAGGCCGAGAGTTTCCGTTAATATAAACGGGACCTAGAGAGTCCCGAGGAAAATAATATCCTTAAAGATTATACTAAAAAGACTACGTCTTCTTCTAGTAATTCCGATAATAATTAAATCTTTTATACGATATAATAACGATATCGAATTCTTTTTTTTCTTAAATCGGCGCTAGTTAAATTTACCTAGATATATTATTTAATAATATATTTTAGGCGTCTATATAGACTATATCTAAAATAAAAGTATTTTTATAAATACGATATCTTATTACTATTATATATAAACAGTTTAATAGTAAATTAAATTTAGTTATACCTTAAAACTATATAATAAGATTATAAATATAGAGGAGAATATCCGTTATATAAATATTAATATAAAAGTAGTAATATTTACTTTTAATATCGGCTCCGTTTACTCCGCCTTATTATTTTATACGGCTAGGTAACCTCTTTAACTATATTTATATATTTATATTTACTACCCGCCTATTTAAAGGCTTTAGTTAATTTATTAATATTAATAAACTCTTTATCTAGTAGTTATTAATTATATTCTTCGCTTTAATTAATTTATTTAACTTTATACTAGATACCTTTTTTATTCTTAACTTTATTAATTACCTCTATCGGTAAATCTGGAAAAATAGTTCTGTAAAATCGCTGCTTAATCGGTCTAAAATACGTATTTTACGTATTTCGTAGGTTATTAATAAACGAAATATAGCGTAGTAGAATATAATTAAATCTAATTTATCTTAGCTATATCTAAATTATATAAATAATAACGTATTACCGTATAGATAATAGTAGGGATAATCGAAGTATTAAAAGCGCGCTTCTTTAGATCTAGGCTAGATCTAGGCTAGATCTAGGCTAGATCTAGGCTAAAGCTAGGCCTAGATTTAGATAGTATCTCTAATTTCTTTATAAATATTATAGGTATACTCGGTAATATATTCGTAGACTAATATTCTTTTTTCATTATTATTTTAAAGGTTTTTACTAGTAGCCCTTAATTCCCGGGGCCCCGTATCGATCGTAAATTTAAAAGGAGGTTAAGGAATATATAGTTAAATACCGCGTTAAATAACGGTAGATATAATTAAAATATTAAGAGCGTAAGCCTTTAATAGCGAGTTTAGGGATTAAATAAAATCTAGGTTAAACTTAAAGAATATTTAGGCTAGATCTAGGCCTAGATCTAGGCTAGATATAATACTCGGTTTTTTATTATCGTATTAAATATAATAGAATAGAGGATTAGAATCGTAAGCGATAATAATATATTATAGTAAATATTATTATATATAAAATTATATAGAGGAGTAATAGGTTTTTTAGCTCCTACTCGAGCCTAAATATCTAACGACTTAAAAATATAAAAACGCTTCACTAAAATAACTAAATATTATATTCGTAATTATTTTAACCGCGCTTTTATTTAATATATATATTATCTTTTTAAATCGCCTTTATACTTTCTCTAGTATTATTACTAGCCGTAGTATTATTAATATTCTAAATACTATTATTATATCTAGGATTATTACCTCCGTTAGCGCCTTTTATACCCTCCGCGTTCGCCGTATTTATAATCTTAAATATATTTACTTTAAAATCCGCCTTCGATTTCCGCTTCCCCTTTATATACTCCTTAATTCTAATATTAATATATAATATATACTAAAATATTTCCTTTAACTAGGTTATTTAATACGCTCTCTTCGGTATTTATTTATATAACCCGATAGAGTAGAGGGGCTTATAAAATAATCATAATTATATATATAAGATTCAAGCCTACGCCTATCTGCCGCGTAAATCTAATTAAAAAATTAGGTATATTATTCTCTACTAGCTTACGATTATAATTAGTCTTTCGTATTAACGCGTATATAACTATAACCCTCGCTTTATCGGTCCTAAAGAATATTCGTATTTTAGGTTTAAACTCTTCTCGGATATACTATAGTAAAGAAAAGTTAATATTAAATACTATATTTAGAAAAGAGAACGTTATATTTAATATATTAGAAGAAACGAGTTTAGGCTCTTTTATACTAGAGATTTTAAAGAAGGGAAGGATTTACTTATTCTATTACTAGAACTATCTTAATAAATAAGGATATAATTAATATATTTACCTCTTTATATTTCTTGAAAATAAAGGCGATAATCTTAAATTTAGGGGATATCTTTTTAAATATTATATAATCTCTACCTAGGATATAATTTTCTTATATCCGACTATTATCTTTATTTATACTAGAGGCCGCGGCTATATCGTTAATTTACTTCTTATTAAGAGTTTTAAAGGAGATAACGAGGGTAGGTAGAAATCTATATAATCGGAGAACCCGTAGTATAATAGGTACTATATTAGAATAAACTAAAATCAAATACTAAAAACGTTAGTATAGGAAAGAGGTATTATAGTCTTAATATTCCTTTAGTAATTTTACCGTTATTAAAGCCTTTCTAGTATAATAATTTTTTAATTAATAATAATAGACCTAAATCGCGGCTAGAGTCCTAATAGGTAAATAACCGTAAGGTCTTTTTAATAAAGCTTCTTAAACGTTATAAGATATATCTAATTTAATTACTCTTCTTATATCGTAGTATCGAGGTATAAAGGAGTATATTAATAAGGATATTTATTACTTTAATAAATCTCTCTTATACCCTAGTTTTCTTATATATCGGGTAGTAGTACTCGTAGACTTTTTTAGGTTAATAAATCCGAAGCGTTAATAACCGAATTAATAATTATTTTAATAAATATCTTTTATAGTAGTCCGAGGGGCTATAATATCCTTTAGGTTTTAATTAATAATTATTCTAAATATAGTTATAAAATAGAAGTTATATTTAGGGCGAGTCTTCCTTATCTTTTAAAAAAGATAATATAAATCTTTATTTAAATTTCTTACCCTATTATATTCGCCTACGATTACGAAACCATACTAAAAATAATAGATTACTTCCTCTTTAGTCTCTTTTTTCGCTTACTTTATATAAAGATATTTATATTCTTCGTTAAAGACCTTATTAAAGGCTAACTATATCTACTATATAATAACTATATATAACGATATATTTACTGCGCTCGAGGAATTATACTACGTAGGGTTAATACTTTTTTACTTTTAAATTATATTACCTTAAGGTCCTTCTTATTATATATCGTCGCTAAACTCTTCGTCGCCCTTTTATTTATAATATAACCGTATTTCTATTACTATATTAATAACTACGAGTTATATCTTTAGGTTTTTAAGGTTAATTACCGATTTTAATTTATTAACCTAAATACCGAGATCGGGCGGCGGGATAAGGAATAATTTAGGTTTATTAATTAATATAATATAAATAACCTCTAAACCCGGTGAATATGGATATTCGTAGAATTATTAATTCGTAGGATATTTAGAGCCCGTAGGAGCGTTTTTATAATAATATTAAGGTTTTATTAATTACTCCTTTTATTTATATTAAATCTCTACTTATTTCCGGTATAAATAGCGATGGAATACGATAGCGCCTATAACTTCATAAGTCTTTATATAATTAGAATTAATTAGGGAGCTTAATAAATAAAATTATAAACTTTATATTTTTTATATCTATTTATATAGTCTAGACGAATATTATAGTATTTTAAATCTTCTTCGTTATTTAATATAACTATAAATATATAGAGCTACTATTAGTAATAATTTAACTTTAGTATTCTAGGAATCGTTATTATATTATTACCGCGAGAATTATTAAGGTAGGCGATTTTCGCGAATATAATAACGCGTTCCTATATATTATCGTGAATATATTCGTATAAATAGTTATTATTAAGTTTTTTAAAGCTAGGAAAGTAATTAATAAATATAATACTACTAAAGAAGATATCGATTAACTATTATTTATATATTATAATTAACTTTACCTTCTCTTCTTTAACCCCGTTATTATCTTTATTATTACTAGTAGTTAATTCGGAGGATTCTTTAAATACGAATTTATTCTTTTAGTTTAATTACTCGGAGGACTCCTCTAAAGGCTCGGGGGATTTATAAGACTTTTTAAATAAAAACTTCTTCGGAGGTTATTTCTACGGTAGTAATAATAAATCGTCTTTATTATTATTAGAGCCTAAAAGCTTCGTCCGGCTCTTTAGCCTTTTCGTTATTAATAAATAAATTAGGTCTTAATAAAAAGTATTAAAAAAAGGGTAATATTTTAAAGTTATAAAGAAAAAAGGTTAGTCTCGAAGTAAAAAAAACGGGAAGTAGTAGATAAATACGAATATATTTTTAATATTAATTTCTATAGTGGCTCCTTTTTTTCGAGCTCCTTCGGGCGCGATAATAGGTTTTTATTTATAATATATTAAATACCTAGAAGAGGGAAGAACGGAGGAGGAAAGGAATAGGTTTAAGGTCCTAATAAAGGTAAATTTATCTCTTAAATTAGATTTATATTAGAGGATAGAGGATATAGTTAATTAAAGTTATTATTTATAATAAACTTATTTTTTATTAAGTTTATACCCCGGTTCTAGAAATATTAAATATTATTCTATAGGTCCCTATCTTCTAAAATATTTATATAATACGCGTCCTCCTCCGTTATATAGAAGAGATAATCGAGTATCGAGTCCGCTATAAAGTAACGAGTTATTTAATATCCCTAGAGTAGCGCGAATTATAAATAAATTATACTAAATTCTTCGTCTAGTAGATACGCGGAGATTATTAAAAACCGGATCTCGTATATAAAATTCCGTAATATAAGCTGGCTTAGTATATAGTCGATCTTAAAGATTTAAAAAGGCCGAAAAGAGGAAAGATTATAAACGGTATTAGTTTTTTATTTAAGAAGAGTATCGTTCGAGCCGGTTACTACTATTATTTAACTTTATAAATTAGGAAGTAATACGTTATTAAAGTTATTTTTAATTTTAATTACCTAACTAGAGTCCTTCTAATATATAATAATATCGATATATATTTATTCGCCGAAGCCTAGATAGCTTTAGACCTCGATTTACTTTTTAAAATTAAATATTAAATATTTACCTTATTAGGTTCTTTCTATTTTAAGCGCGTCTTTATAATTCCGTTAATATTTAAATATATCCCTTAGATAGCGATATTTATTAATAAACTCTTTAGCTCGTAGTAGTATATCGCTAATATTTATATTATGAGTTAATACGGGTATTCTTTTAATATCCCGGATAATCTAGTTAACTTTAAATGGCTTCGTATTATATTTAAATAATACGCGCCGGGGCCGTAGCGCGATAATAATAATAAATAAATAAATTTAATAATGATTATAGAGTAAGGAGGGTATAATAATTCGTATAATTTAGATAACTAGTTATAGTAAGGTATAATAAATTTTATAATAAATTAAATTAGATCTAGCCTAATATACTATAAATATCGGGCGATATTTAGATAAGATTATTAAAAGGATAAAATAATAGGTAAAAAGGTCTTTAGGTTACTATATACGAGTATATTTAAAGAAGTCGTCTTTAAAAGAATAGTTAATATTTAATATTTAAACCTATATATTAACCGCTTATACTATTATAATTTTATATAATATAATTATTAGACTATATTAGAAACAGCCTAGAGTACGGTTTATAATATAATTAATATCGTAACTAACGGATTTCTAGGTCTTATATAACGGGCTTAAATAAGAATAAGTATTAAGAGGTAATAAAGAAGAGCGTTTATATATATAATATATTAGTATTAAGCTAGCCTTCTAGCGCCCTAGATCTAGCCTAGATCTTATTTAAATTTGGCCTAGATTTAACCTAGGTTTAGGCTAGATCTAGATTAAAGCCTTTATATATTATTAAATAAAAATAGTTTCCTATAGATTAAGGGTAGATTATATAAAGTTTTTAATATTATTTTCGCGCTCTCGATAGTTAAAACTATATCCGATAATAATAAATTATTCTCCGTCCGCGGCCCTAATTATAATAAAGTACCGGAGATAATAATAATTAAAACGGAAAACCTAATTAATCTTTCGACTTCTAGCGAAGATATTAAAGGGACGAAATATTCGGAGGAGGATATAACTCTACTCGATAATAGTTATAATGATTTATTTAACTTTAAAGGACTACTAGAGAATACTTAACCGGTATTAAATATAACTAACTTATTCTTATTAAACTTTATAAAGGACTCGGCCTATATTCGTTACTTTATTAATGATAGTAGTAGTAAGAAATTAAATAAGACTATTAAGATAATTAAGACGATAATAATATTAGTTATTAAAAATATCTATATACCCTCCTTAGAATATAATAATTCTTCGGAGTAATATTCGTTATCGTTTAGTAGGCTAGTCTCGGCGTCGATATCTTTCTCGTCTAATAATTAGGATAAAGCTATTATTATTAATATATAAAAAGAGGCTATATTTAACGCCGAGGTAAATAATATAATTTTATTACCTTAGAAATAGAACGTAGATAAAGTATTAAAGATAATAAAGGTATTAAATTATTTATTATCTTTAATAAATATTATTAAAGAAGCGGGAATAGTCCCTAAGACTTTAAAGAAAACTATTAATATATTAATCCTATTAAACTACGTTATTTTAAAGAGAATTAAATCCTTTACTTTAATTTCTCGCCGGTTAATCTTTATAACTTAATAACGCTCCTTTAGGTTAAAGAAGTCCGTATTATTTCTTAAAGAAATACGGACTTCTTTAATTTAAAGGAGTATTATTAGGCTATAAAGATTAACCGGCGAGAAATTAGAATAAAGAATTTATAATTCTTTAATCTTTTTAAATATAAAGTATACTTTACCCCTAATAATAATAAATATAACGTTTATTATACCGTCCGTATCTTAGGTCTCCCCTCCGATACTATTATAATAAAGTTTTTAAAGAAAGTTCGAGGTAATATAATATTTAATACGAAATTATTAGATATTAAAAGTATTACTAATAATATAACTAGGCTCGTTATATTTCTTTATAAATATATAATTATAGTTTATAAAGAGTACGCCTAATAGTATCCGATTTCCTTTAATAGTTTTATAGCCCGAATCGAAATTATATTAACTCCGATTTAGCCTATCCCGATTAATTAATAAAAAATTATTAATGATAGAACTACGCGTTATTTTAAAGTATATAATTTTCCTTATATTATTACACTAGTAATATTAAATAAAGAACTAGCGGTCTCTTAAATAATTAAATTTAACGCGGTCGAGAGTATAAATATAAATAGTAATAATATTTTAGATTTATACTTTTCTTCCGTCTATACTACTAGATAGGTTTCTATATTATTTAATTATACCCGTCGATACGAGGGCTATATCGTTATATTCGTATTAAATCTGTATACTCAGCCTCTAAAGACCCTTCTCGATAATAATAATAATTAACTCGCGGTTATTAATTATCGGTAAAATATTCCGTTTATTTTAAAATAACTAAAAGGGTAAACTCTCTCCTACGCTTTTATAATTTAGAGCGGCGATATAATTTAAAGTTTAGGCGGGGGCTACGCTAGCGATAACTCTTAAAGTAATAAGAATAATAATAATTAAAAAGGGGGTATAAATAAAGGCGAGGATAATAATAAATAAAATAAAAATAAAGGCGGCGGTAATAATAATAATACTCGCTCGGGTAATAAGGAATCGCTATTTATATCGCCTATAATTATAACTTACGAGGGCCGGACGGTTTTAACCGGTAATAATCTCTAGCTATCCACTCCGATACCTATAATATAAATATTAACTATAGATTTTTTCGGTATTAATCGTAGGGGGAAAGTAAAAGGGTTAAGAGTAAAGATATATATTATAGGCTTATAGGGAGGTTTAGTAAAGATATCGTCGACTTTAATATAAATAAAACTAAAGTATAAAGAGCTTAAAGAGTTTAAAAATTCTATTAATAATAAAGCCGCCGTTATTACCTACCCGCTTTAAGGTATAAATAATATCTTACTATTAATAACCACCCTATTCGAATATTAAAAGTATTATATATTAATTATTTAGTAGAGGAGTTTAAAAGGTAGGCCTTATATTAATACTATTTTAAATATTATTCGCCCCGTCGTTATCTTCCCCTTTATCGTCCTCGGAATTAAAGATCTTTAATATCGTTTACTTTTAATTAATAATATAATCTATATATTTATATCCTTAAGTCGAGGGTAGTATATTCTTTAACGATTAAAAGAACGGTATTTCTTTCTTCTTTATAGAAGTTATAGATATATTAAATAATATATTCGTAAACTAATATTTCTTTTCCGTTATTATTTTAAAGATTTTTACTAGTAACCCTTAACTTCTAGGGTTTTATATCGATCGTAAATCTAAAAGAAAGTTAAGAAATATATAATTAAATACCGCGTTAAATAGCGGTAGATATAATTAAAGTATTAAAAGCGTAGGCCTTTAATAACGAGTTTAGGGATTAAATAAAATCTAAATTAGGTCTAAAAAGTATTTAAAGAATATCTAGGCTAAATCTAAACCTAGATCTAAACTAGATATAATACTCGGTTTTTTATTATTATTCCTAAATATAATAAAGTAAAGGATTAGAATCGTAAACAATAATAATATATTATAATAAATATTATTATATAGAAAATAAGTATTATTATATAAAAAAATATATAGAGGGGTAATAGGTTTCCTAGCTCCTACTTAAGCCTAAATATCTAATAATTTAGAAATATAAAAAGGCTTAACTTAATTAACGGCGGTTTATTCTTATACCTATTTACTTTAACTACTTTTCCTCCCTATATATATAATATTATCTTAAATAGTATTTTCTATATTAATAATAAACGCCGCGATATTATTAATATTCCTAGTATTATTACTCCTTCTAGTATTATTACCTCCGTCGGCGCCTCCTACGCCTCCTATATTCGCCGTATTAATAGTTTTAAATACGTCCTCCCTAAAATCTATCTTCGATTTACGCTTTATATTTATATACTCCTCGATTTCGGTATTAATATTTAATATATAATAAAATACTTCCTCCTTCTACCTTATTTAATATACTTTCTTCGGTATTTATTTATATATCCCGATAAAGTAGAGGGGCTTATATAAAATAACTATAATCGTATAAATTAAATTTAAGCCTACGCCTATTTAACGTATAAATTTAATTAAAATATTAGGTTTATCCTTCTTTAGTAATATACTATTATAATTAGTTTTATATATAAAGATATATTTAGCCGCGTCCCTCTTTTTATCGGTCCTAAAGAATATTCGTATTTTAGATTTAATCTCCTCTCGGATATATTATAATAAATGAATATTAATATAAAAGGGTTGGCTAGAAAAGAGAAGGCTAAATTTAATAAAATAAAAAAAGCGAGTTCGGGTTTTTCTATATCGGAGATTTTAAAGAAAAGAAGGATTTACCCGTTCTACTACTAGAACTATCTCGGTGAATAAAGATATAATTAATATATTTACCCCTTTATATTTCTTAAAAAAGGAGGCGATAATCTTAAGTTTAAAGAATATCTTTTTAAATATTATATAGTCCCTACCTAGGATATAATCTTCTAGTATCCGACTATTATCCTTATTTATATACCGGTTCTCGATCTCTTTATTAATCTACTTTTAATTATATATAGTTAAAGAGACGGAGAGATAAGGTAAATAATTATATAAACGGAGGAGCCGTACTACTATAAATACCTAATTAATATTAACGTTAGTCGGGCGGTCGGGACGATTCCGTATAAACGTAATATTATACTAATTATCGTCTTAGTAAATTTATCGTTCTACGAGTTTCTCTATTATTAAATCCTTTTAACGGGCGACGAGGGTTACGTAATATACTTTATAATTATAAGGAAAATTAGTTTTAAGGATATTTCGGTAGAGCTTTTTAAATTTAATAAAATTATAACCTTTTTAATTATTCTTTTCGTACCGCCGTATTAAGAATTTAGGAAGTAAATTCCCGAATATATTTATTATATTATCGAATTCTTATAATCGATCGCTTAAACCTTAGTATTTAGTAATAGTATTAATAAAAATCTTTAGGCCGGCTAGTCTAAAGGGGTAATATTTATATTTAAAATCGTTCTAGGAAATATTATATATAATATCTATTAGGGTTATAATATCTAGTGGATTAAAATTAATAATCGTTCCGGATATAATTATAAACTAGAAATAATATTTAAAGCGAGTCTTCTTTATTATTTAAAGAGGATTTTATAAATCTTTACCTAGATTCTTTACCCTATTATATTTATCTATAATCGCGAACCCGTATTAGAAATAATAGATAATTTCCTCTTTAACTACTTTTTTTTTATTCTTTATAAAGGAGTATTTATATACTTTATTAAAGACTTTACTAGTAGTTACCTATAATTACTATAAAGTAAATATAAATATAAAAGTATTTACTTCGCTCGGGAGATTATATTACGCGGCGTTAATAAATTTTATACCTTTTAATAATTTTACGTCGGAGTTATTCGGGTTATATATTATCTATAATTCTTTAATCGTTTATATATTTATTTAATAGCTAGACTCGGTATTATTATAATAAATAATTATAAACCGTACCTTTAAGGCCTCGAAGTCGATTATTAATAATATTTTAATACTTTAGATACTAAGATTAATTAACGGGGTAAAGAATAATATATACCTATTAACTAACCTAATATAAAAAGCTTCCGAGTCTAGTTAATATAGATATTTATAGAACTATTAATTCGTAGGATATTTAGAGCCCGCGGGAGTATTTTCGCGGTAGTATTAAGACTTTACTAACTACTCCTTCTACTTTCGTTAGATCTCTACCTATTTTTAATATAATTAAAAATAAAATACCGCGGAACTTATAACTTTAAAGATTTATAGGTAAATAAAATTAATCGCGAAATTTAAAAAATATATTAGGAGGCTTTACTTTACCTAAACTTATTTCGTCTCTAATAATAATACTAAATTATCCGAAGTCCCCTTTATAGAATAGTATAACTATAAATATATAAAGTTACTATTAATAATAGATTAACTTTAGTATTCTAGGAATCGCTATTTTATTATTACCGCGAGAATTATTAGGGTAGGCGATTTTCGCGAATATAATAACGCGATCCTATATATTATCGTGAATATATTTATATAAATAGTTATTATTAATTTTTTTAAAGCTAGGAGGAGGGTAATTAATAAATATAATATTACTAAAGAAAATATCGATTAACCGTTATATTATAATTAACTCTACTTTCTTTTCTCTAACCGCGTTATTATTTTTATTATTACTAGTAGTTAATTCCGAGGATTCTTTAATTATAAATTTATTCTTTTAATTTAGTTATTCGGAGGACTCCTTTAAAGATTTAGAGGATTCGTAAAGCTTTTCGGGTAACGATTTCTTTAAAGTTTATTTTAGTAATAATAGTAATAAATAATCTTTATTATTACTAGGGCCTAAGAACTTCGATAGGTATTTAAATCTTTTCGTTATTAATAAAAGAATTAGATCCTCGTTAGAGATATTAAAAAAACGGGTATATTTCGAAGTTATAAAGAAGAGAGGTTAGTCTCGAAATAAAGAAAACGGGAAATAATAAATAGATACGAATATACTTTCGGTATTAATTTCGGTAGTAACTCGTCTATTTCGGGCTCCCTCCGGCGCGATAATAGGTTTTTATTTATAGTATACTAAATACCTAGAAAAGACTAGAACGGAGGAGGAAAAGGATAGATTTAAGATCCTAATAAAAGTAAATTTATTTTTTAAATTAAATTAAATATTAGAGGATAAGGGATATAGTTAATTAAAGTTATTATTTATTATAACCTCGATTTTCATCGAATTTATACCTTTATTTAAGAAATATTAAATAGTACTCTATAAGTTATTATTTTTTAAAATACTAGTATAATACCCCTTTATAATATAATAAATAAGGTAATCGAAGCTTAGGTCTACTATTAAATCGCGAGATACTAAATAATCCTAGAGTAGTAAGAATTATAAATAAATTATATTAAGTTCTTTAGGTAGTGGATATAAAGAGATTTTAAAAAACCGGGTCTTATATACGAACTTCCCTAATATATATTAGCTTAGTATATAGTCGATCTCGAAATCTTTAAACGAGCGAAGTAGAAGAGGATTAAAAGTAATTCTCGGTTTTTATTTAATACGAAGATTACTCGAACTAGCTACTACTACCGCTTAACTTTAGAAATCCAGAGGCGGTATACTACTAGGTTTACGTTTAATCTTTAATAATTTATTAGAGCTTCCCTAATAAATAATAATACCGATATATATTTTTTCGCCGAAATTTATATAACCTTAAATTTAGATTTAGTCGCTAAACTTAATTATTAAATATTAACTCTACCGGACTCTCTTATCTCTAAACGCGATTTTAGGGTTCGGTTAATTCTTAAATATATTATTTATAAAGTAATATTACTCTACGAGCTCTTTAGCTTATTAAAATACAATATTAATAATATAATAATAAGTCGGCGTATATATACCTTTTATATATATAATAATCTAGTTATCTTTAGATAGTTTTCCGTTATAGTTAAATAATAAAAGGGGTTACTATAGTACTATAATAGTAATAAATAAATGGATTTAATAATAATTATATAGCTAGAAGGGTATAATAGTATATATAATAACTATAATAACTAATTCTAGTAAAGTATAATAGATTAGATAGTGAGTGTACCTAGATCTAGGTTTAGATCTAGTTAAAATATACGAGTTAAGAGCTTAGGCGTTAGCTTTTACGGGTATAATACCCGAGATTTCGTCTCCTAATATAAGGCCACGCGAATATTAAATTATCCGAGGTTTACCCGGCCTATTTAAGGCTCTATTTTAAGAAGTAATATTTATATATTATTTAATAAAAGAGAAGTAAAAGAGTACTAAAAGAGATTAATATTAGATAATATAATACCTATATAATAAGACCTTTAATCCAGTCGAGTTTTAAGAGATATATATATCTTCGTATTATTAAATCCACGAATATCGTTTTTAATAATTTAAATTCCGTGAAAATCATTTTAAAATAAATATTTCGAATATTAATATCCTATATCGTTTATAATTTTATACTAAAATTAATAATCTACTTAATTACTATTTTTAGCGTCGGTTATATATATTTCCCTAGCCCTTTCCACCCGTAGAACGAATATTACTTATATTAGAACTATTAAAATTATATATGAATCTATTATAGTAAAATCTTTCGGTACTGTTTATTCAAATTAAACGGTTTTATTATAGTATATATCGAGTCTATAACCCGAATACTATCGCTAGCGTAATTATCTTAATTAAATAGGAGTTAGTACTATAAACCTATAAAATAAAGGACGTTAATATTTATAAAATATAAATTTTAATATTAATTTCTTACTTAGGTAGTCTAGGGTTAAGGTTTACCGAGATCTAACTTAAATCTAGCCTAGATTTAGCCTAGATTTAGGTAAACTTTAATAACTTAACCTAAACGCGTCCGAGTTTAAAATAATAACTTTATTTATAAATATATAAAACCGCGTTCCTAATAAATATTCTTTTCTTAAACTTTCTACTTCTAATACCGGATAACGCGAAGTATATAATAAAACGACTATAGTACGACTAATATAATTTCTTTTAAGCGAAGAATTACTCGGGCTTATTACGATATTTAAATATATATAAAGGGCCTTAATCTAAACGTAGGAAACTAGTAAATATCTTTAACCCTACTAAAGATTAAACGGGCTTTATATTTATTTAATACGAAATCTTTTAATTCTAGGAGCTACCTACGCCTAGCGGTAGTAGGTTAAATACGGATTAACTAGTAGAATTTTATACTATTTATTATAATATAAATAAACCGCCTCTTAAATATCTAGGGATTAATAAAGATAATAATAAAAATATTATTACCTAGGAGTTTATATAAGTATATTAATAATTTATCTAGGCCCTCGTTTACTTTGATAGATATACTAGAACCGGCTATAATACCTTCCTCCGCGATTATATTATTTATCTCCTTTAAAAGCCTTTTATTTATATCTAATTCTCTTTATACGGAATCTTTTACCGACTTTATAGGGCGAGACGCCGGCTTTATTATAATAATATATATAAAACTAGATCGCGCGTAATACTAAAAACGTCGACGAAATACTTTATAATTAATAATAGTGAAAGATATATACTACCCGTTCGGTAATAAAGTTAGTTAGACTATTACTTATTTATTTTCCGAATACTATATAACTAAAACGAGTATTAACGTATACCTTAAATCTATAGAAATTAAAGTAAATTAGAAGAAGGAGGTAATTTTCCGTAATATAGAATAATATCGGTAACTAGTAGAATATAATATTTAGTAGGGTATATATAATAATAGTTAGATAATCGATAATCTCTGTATACCCAGCGAGATCAATTATTTTAATAATTTATATTTCAAATTATATTACCGTAATATTATTAAGATTATCCGTTTTTTCCTCGGTTATAAACCGTTTAAAAATAATCTAGTATATATACCTATAAAGATCACGAACGATAGTAATAATAAGGTAGTTAATAAAATATATATTAATACTTAATAGTAGGAAATATAACTATAAATCTCTATTAAAGGTATTATTATCCCTTTTATACTATCGTCCGACGAGATAATAATAATTTAATATTATAACGACCTTTCCCTTTAACTAGTATATATAATTATCGGGAACCTCGACTATACGACGCGTAAAGTTTAGAAACGACCTAGCCTAGTTCTCCTAGGTTTAATCCCTTATATTAAAAACGGAAAGGAATTCGGTGATTATATATAATTAAATATCTATTATCTCGCGCTAGGGCGTATACTCTAGTGTATACATAACCGTTATTATTTATTTAAATAATATACTAAAATAACTAAAATAATTAAAGACCTAGTAATATAAGGGATTAATATTATATACGCGGATAATTAACCCCGAAGATACTATTTAATAATTATATCGTTTATAACCGACTATCTAAAGTAAATTTTAATAATAAGGGTAAAATAAAATCGTTAGTATCTAATATACTTAGTCCCGTTTAATAAATAAGGGGAGTTAACTAGGACGTAGGAACCACGGACCTACGAATATATATATTAAAGAATAAAAGTATAGAGGAGAGATCCCGACCTCGCTAAAAATCTAATAATTATTTACGACGTTAAAAATTTCGCCTAGCGTTATTATCTAGTTAATATCTATATTATTTTTATTATTAATATATTATACTAGCTTTTAAAAGGAATTATTATAAAATTAATTAACTAGATTCGGGATTTAATTAAAGACTACGTAGTTCTTATAATTATTAAATAAATAAAGAAAGGGGTAGTTAGGCCGAAGAAATCTTTAAAGTAATTAATAGTAGAGATTAAATTAAATTACCGTTTTCGCTAGGTACTAGGTTTCGTAGGGTTAAAATTATTTAAAAACTTTAGTAAAGTAAAATAATAGAGTAGTAATAAATAAAAAGCGATATTATAATAATTAATAACCGTCGTTACCCCTTTATTTATTAAGCGCGTACCGGTTACCCTATATTACGTACGGGTTATATTTAACTTTATTATATTTACCTAATATACGTTTTATAACGGCGATACTTTATAATATATATAATATACGCTCTACTATATTTATAAATTAAAGGTAGTCTTCCGTAAATATTAACCGAGTAATAATTCGGACCTAGATTTAGAAGACCCTACCGATCGATATTTTAATATATTAAAATTATACGCGATAACGTATTACGCTAAATATATTCGAAGATATAGGAGTACCTAGAACTTCGATATTTATTATAAAGAGGTGGTTTATAGGTTTCTCCTTAAAGAACCCTTTTTATAAATAAATAAAACTAATAAATTCGAGACGTAATTACTACGGTATAATATTATATACTATAATATAAGGGTTATATAGGAAGTTATAATAATACTTTCCGCTAAACCTACCGTTATTCCTAATAATAAAATAGAATAATAGAATACTCGGTCGTATCGAGAGAAATTAGATTTAAATAAATATATACTTATTCTTAATAAGGATACACCGTTATACTACGGTATATAGGTACTAGATATTAATTATTATCGCCTAATAATTACGATAGCGAGGGTTTTTTACTTTAATACTAAAGATCTTATCGACGTTATAGCGGTATTCGTACGGGAGAGCCGTAAGAAATAGGATAGAAATCCGGGCTCTATTAAAGATTAACGGAGATAAAAGACGGATCTTAATTAGGCGGGAGATATATATATTTTTATATATCGATTATTAATATATTAAGTTCGTAATAATAAGGAGAGTCGGAATTTAGGGCGATTTATAAAGAGATTAATTTATTATACCCCTAACTTTCGTTCTACTAGTAAGCCTTATAATAATTATATCTAGATTAATAACGAAACGACTCGCTTATAAAGTTAAGGCGAGACCGAGTAGGAGGCCCTTTATATAATAATCGGCCGGCTCGAGTTAATTATTAATATTTATAACCACGAGCGACTAAACGATAAAAGTAAATATAGAGTATATATTAATACGTTAATTACTCTATATCGACTAAAGAATAACGGGAGAGTTAATAATACGTATAGGATATTCGAAGTAAAGTATATCCTAACTAGTAGAACGAAAAGACCCCGAGAACTATATAATTATCGCCTCTTCGAAATATAGGATATTATCCGGAGTAAATATATAATATCTATTAAACAGGAAGGATATTATTATATAAATAATTTTATCGACTAGGATTAATATAATACTATTTATAATCCTAATTTTATAACGAAAGATATTAAGGTAGTAGATTAATTTATAGAGTAAATATAATAACTATATATCTATAAAAAATCACCGTCCGCGATAATATATTTATTATACCGCTTAATAATACGTATACCCCGGGCTCTTATTTAATAGTAGTACTATAACCGTATAGCGGCTAATAATAATAACGAGAGCAACGGGTTTAGTATAGAGATGAATTATAATTAAAGTATAAACTCGATTAATAGTAGTTAATAGGAAGAGAATTAAAGGGTCTAAACTAAATAGGAGATTTATTAAATAAAAATTCTTAAGATATTACTTTTATAGAATTAAATAAAAAAAGGAGTAAACTTTTAAATTAGCCTTTATTATCTAGCGCTCCTTCGGTATATATTTCGCTAATAGAAATAAGAGTATTTAGTTTATAAATAAAGATATTATAACTTATCTTTTATAAGATTTATCTCGGTCTACCCTCTACTAAACTCGTTTTAATAGACGGCCGCCGTTTCTAATTATATTTATAACGCCTTTATACTCTTATAATTTATAATATTATATAACCCGAATTCGGTATTCGGATTAGCCTTAGCCTAGATCTAGGCTAGATTTAGTCTAAACCTAGTTTAGATCTAAACTAGGGCTAATCCGACGCGTATTTATTTATTATTATCGCGCGTATAATTCTACCCTCTTTCCTATATATTAAAATAAACCTATTCTATATCTCGACTAGTTAGTATACTCTATATTACCGAATAATATCTAAGTCTATATATATACGACGTAGTAATATATTAAACGGTAAAATTAAATTAAACTATACCTCCTATATATCGTAATACGGCCTTAACTAGTTAAAGAATTCATAATAATAACTCCTTCGATAAGGCTAAAGGTTAATTTTAATAATAAATTATATTAATACTCCTAGAGTAAATCTCGGCTATAAATAATTTACCTATTCCGATATACGAGTAATAGTATATATTAAGAATACGTTAATTATAAGTCCTTTTAGTATATATTAATTAATATTAACTATCGATAAGGACGAAGAAAGTATATACGGAGGTAAAGAGGTCGATACCGAGGCCGATAACGATAATATTAGGCTTCCTACCCCGAAGCGACGGAAAACGGATAATATATCTCGGTTAAGCGGATTAAATAGGGCCACGCTATATATATATATATATATTTTATATAGGAGTTAGTAATATAACTAATCTTTCTATAATCTTTATCGTTTATCGGCCGTTATATATCCTCGTCCTCGTCCTACCCTAGCTCTTATATATATAGACTAGGAGATATAAGGTCTTCTAATAATATATTATATAAACCTTTAACGAAACGCTACCGTAATTACGACGCGTTATAATTAAGAAACGAGTCGTTACTATTATAGGCGGGCGTAGGACGTCGTATTAAATCGGTATTATATATTTAAAGCCATAAAGTCGTTCTCTAGTATATAAGATAAATAATATTAATAACCCTCGTTACGGGATATAGGGACTCGGGATATAACCTATAAATAAACTCTAATAAAAAAAGCGAAATTAACGCTTTAATTTAGAAACTCTAACGGAATATTATTAATAAATATAATAAGGCCCTCGGGCTAAAGAATAGGGTAATAAAGAAGACTCTAAATCTAACGGAGGCCCGAGAGGTATTAGTCTACCGGGTTTAAACTAAAGATATACTAATTAAAATTAATTATTTAATTATATCGGTAATTACCGCGCCTTAATAATAATAAGGGTTCGATAAGTCGTAGTAATATACTATACTTTTTCTATAATAAAACGAAGTATTAAAGAGATAATTACTACTAAAATAAAGAATAAAAGATGAATATATAATTATAATAACGATATAAGTTTTAATATTTCCTTATTAAGATTTAATATTAATTATCGATAAACCTAAACTATTTTACCGCTTTTTTAGAGATCTAGTAGTAAAAGCTATAATTTTATTATTCTTTTAATCGGACCTAGGTTAACTAGGAACTCGTAATAATACTAAATATATATTTAGGCCCTTAACGGGAATTATAATAATTATAGTCTACGTTATAATTCATTATATTATTAAAGAATATAAAATAAGGAAGTAAATACGGATTAAATTCGAAGGCGAATATATTAAAAGTAAATTAAACTCGACCCTTTTCTTTATATCTCTTAATATTAATATAAAGTAATATAAAGCTATAGATTTAAATAGGGGAGACGTAGGAGGAATAAATATCTATATAATAAAGTATAATAATAAAGGCTTTATCGGGTAGGATTAACTAAGAAATAGGAAGAAAAGAGATACTAGTAGATAATATAAACGATTTCGTCCATAAATAGAAAAATAGAATCGATAATTTAGTCGGTTATAAAGGTTTCCGTACTATATCTAACTATCTCCTAATTATTAATAAAACTACTATAGATTCGCCGGCTCCTCGATAATATAATATATAAAAGGACGAGATAAATACTATAGAAAGAGATAGTATAAAAGAAAGAAGTACTAATAAATCTCGGAAAAATAAATTATTTATTTTTATAAGGGTAAGTATTTCTCCTATTCTAATAAAACTAAACTAGCGGACGAGGTACTAATAAGAACTCTAATTTATTAAATAATATTTAACGAGATATAAAAAGAGGTAGAGCCTTTATATAGTCTATTATTAATCCTCGAATACTAATATAATTATCTAGGCGGATACTCGAGTAGCTTCGTTTAATAAATCGGTAGAAGACCGGGGTAATAATATATATAGCGTAAAGAGCCTTATAAATCGCGAAAAGTATAATATTATAATATTATACTTATTATAGATATATACTAATACTATATACTAAATAGTAACTACCGGTCTTTATCGTGTAAAAACTTAAAGATATTAAGCCTAACGAATAGATTAATTCCTTTAATATTAATAAGAATCCTACCGAGCCTATACTATATATATTTAAGTTCTCTATTATATACGAAGGCTTCCGAAAAAGATTAAAACTTAAGAAAAAGGAAAAGAAAATAATATAATAAAAAGAACGGGGTTAAGATTATATAATAGACGATACGCGTATATAAAATATAGTACTCGAGACTATAAAGAAGGAGAGGTATATTATTCTAATATAAACTACCTAGGTTAATAACCCGGACGATAAATAAGAGATAGATTATATATATAATAAACTATTCTTATAACTAAAGATAATAACGGCCTAAATCTAGCCTAGATTTAACCTATATCTAGGCTAGATCTAGGCTAGATCTAGGTATAAGTTAGTTTACGAGAATAAATAGTAACGGTTTTTTAATAAACGGATTTTAAGATATCTATAACTCCCCTATAATATAACGAGTAGATAAAGTAGAATATATATTAATTAATCAATATATGTATAAAGATCTAAATACGATAACGATATTAAAGGCGCTAACGGTAATGATTATAATAATAATACTATTATTACCTAAAGTATAAATAGTATATTTAAAGTACTATAGAATAATATTAAGGATTATCCATTTATTATTATTTGCCCGTTAAGTATTAATTATACTAGAATCAGCTATATAAGTATATTTTGGGTACTAAATATACTAAAATTAGTTATATAATTATATTTTAGTTATATAATATACTTAGAATACGGGATATAAGCAGATACGCATTTCCAGTATTTTATATAATTTCGGTACAAAACACGCAAAAATCGGGGTTTCCGGACTTGCCGATGTCTTCTACCTCCTATAATTTATTATTATTAATAAATTCGGGGGTTTATATAAAAGATTCCGCCGTATTAATATAGTCGCGAAGATAATATAATTTAAGTAACGATATATAAAAGGTATTATAGATTCTATATATAGAAAGTAGTAATAAATAGTAAATTTATACTCTTATTTTATTAATAATTTTAAAGGGCCCTATAAACTTATAGGATAATTTTTTATTTAGGCGCTTTTACTTTAAATTCTTTATTATTAATATAATTAAATCGCTAACCTTATAACTTTATAGTTTATATATTTTATTATACTATTTAATTTAATATTTAATAGCGCTTTATAGGCGCTTTATAACTTTATCCCTTAGAGTTTATAATTATTATATTTTATTATTTATAACTAGTACCCTTTTTTCTTTAAAATCGTCCTCGACTTCTTAACGAATTTTAGGATAGTAACCGTATATACGGAAGAATAACGTCGTTCCGACGACGGTACTCTAATTATTATTTATTAAGAATTCTATTATAAATAGTAATCTAGCCTAATTAATTTATTTATTATTAATAAATATACGTAAATAGTACTCTAATACCTAATTTTAATACTTTATTTATTTATCTATTTAAGGGTAAAAGGTAGTATTTAAATATCGTTTAATTTTTAAATAAAAATATATAACCGACTAAAAGGCGCTCGTAAAAATAAAGCCTCTATTATTAACGATACTATTAAATATATTATAACGGTAAATAATTTTAGAATAAAATACTTCCGCTAGCTAAATAATATTAATTTTAATAATTATAAATATATACCTAGTTATTTTAATAAATCGATTTATAACGATAAAGATAGTGTTATAAACGGTACCTCTATATTTACTAGGTAGTAAATTAGTTATAAAATCTATAGAAATCTCTTTCTAAGATTAAATAATAATAGGAAGCGAATTTAATTCGCTATATAAGCGATATCGCGGCGCCTTCGTCCGTTAATATATATCGTAAATTTTAATATAGTCCGTAACTTACTTTAGGTTACCCTCCTAGAAGAATTTTCGGGTAAATAATTTATACGACTTCGTAGCGCTAAAGTAACTTATTAAAGGATTATTATAATATTTTTTTATAAATTATTCCTTTAGAGCTTTATGCTTTAATATATAAAGGCGACCGTTATATCTTAATAGTCCCTCGGAGTTTATAGTTTATATTATTCTTTATATAACGATAGTTCTTTAATATATTCGCTCTAGTTTAAAAAGAGTTTACCTAATTATTATAGATTTATAATTCCCGAATTAATATTTTAATAGGCCTTTTAGGATTATTATATATAATTTTAAATACTATTATAATATCCCGCCTTAGAATTATTATTCTTAACCCTATAATTTAAAAAGTAGGGGTTATAACTACTTTTACTTTCTTATCTCCTTCCGATAATTAACTACTAGTCTAAAGAATAAGTTTATTCTAAAGTATTAGTAATAATTTAATATTTAATAACGATACTCCCTTATAATTAAGGCGCCGCGATAATATATTAATAGGATTTAATTTCCTAGCCCGATAAAAGATTTTAAAGTTATAAGTAATTAATTTAAATATTTAATAAACCTATTTAGAGTTTAGCTCCTTTTATTTTATAAAACCCTTTAAGTTATTATAATTAATTTAGATTTTAATATAATAGGGGCTACCTTCTAGGTAGTATTATTATTATTTTATTACCGTTATAATAGCGAGTAATTCTTAATTATAAATCTTATAATTTTATTCTAGGGGATTTAATTTCCGTAACTAGAACGTTATAAAGTATTAATAATTATTTTTATCCTATTATAATAGTATAGAGTTAAGATTAAAGTTAGAAATATCCGTCTTTATATATAATTATTTAATTAGATCGTAATAATATAGAAAAGGCGCGTTTATAAATATATCTCGTAAAATCTAAAACGCTTCCGTAGCGCCGTTTATTTATTTAAACGGACTTATTTTCTTACCTACTTTACTACCCTTAAATAGGTTAGTAAACGGTATAATTATATTAGAATAATTATAAATAAACCGCCTATAGAAGTTAACGAAGCCTAAAAAGATTTATACCTCCCGATATATTTTTAGTTAAGGTTATTGCTTAATAATCTTAACACGTTCCGGGTCTATAACTACCCTATTAATAAATATAATAAAATCTAAGAACTCGACCGTTTCGGTATTAAATTAATATTTCTTAAAATTAATAAATAACTAGAATTAACGTAATCGTTCAAATATTTATTTAATATACCGTTAATACTCCGCCGGATTAATACTATAAATTAGGATATTATCTAGATATACTATATATATTATATCTACTAAATTTATAAATATACGGTTAATATAAGTTTAAAATATTACCGGTGTATTAGCGAGCCTAAAAGGTATAATTAAATATTCGAAGTAACTATAGCGAGTTTAGAAAATAGTTTTTTATTTATCGTTTTCCTTAATCTAGATCCTATAATAAATATCCTTAAGGTCTAACTTCGTAAAGATTTTAGAATTATATAAACTAGTAAAAATATAGTATTAACGAAATAAGATACGTAAAAATTATAGTATTAACGAAATAAAATAGTGGTTAAGATTTAGTCTTAGTATATCGTATATTACTTCTTCTATCTAGCGGTATAAATAAACTACTATCTTATATTAAGGTACTAGCTCTTATATTAAGGTACTAGTAATTATAATAATTACTCTTATAAATAAAGGCCTTACGTTCTTAAGGCCTCGAAATAAAAGTATAAATAAAAATAAATACTATAATCGTTAATATAGTTTATTCTCTATTACCTCGACTTAGAATTATTATAAGCGTATCGTATTAATAGGAAGACGACGATATTTTTATTTAAAGTCGTCGAGACGGAGATTAGCCGTTAGGCTATAAATACTAGATAGAGGAGTATCCGTAGTTTTTAATATATTTATTATAGTACCTAGTTAAGGTTCCTAGTTATCGGTAGCTAAGACGTCGGTAATAGGGCGTTCGTTATAACCGATAGTAATCGTAGTAGTTTATATAGTCTTATTATCGGTAATAGCTTCGATAACGGCGCGATCGTTATAATCTAAAGTAGTCTACGCGGTTATATCGAATTAATTATATAGCTTATCGCTCTCTTTAATAAGTTTACCGCCTAATATAATATCGGTAGTTATTTACTATTTAAACTTCTCTCGATTATATACTCGTTTTAAAGCCGGATATCTTTTAATTAACGAGTTTATATTTATATTAATATTAGCTAAAAGATTATTAACGAAGTCTTTAATACCGTTAATATTTTTAACTCTTTAGATTAATTTTACTTATTTACTTCTAACTAATTAATCTTTAGGTATTTTAATTTCTACGGAATCGAAAAAACCCTATAATAAATAATCGACCCTATATTAATTTAAGAGGCGGGTATAATATTAAATAAAAATAATATAAAAAACTTCTAGGATTAATAAAACGCGGATTATCTTATTATTAACTTTAATAATAAGGCCTTCTAAGAAATCTACGTAGTTATATAAAATAGTATTATTATTTTCTAGGAGGTTATTTCTAGCTACTAGCGCGTTTATACGGTTTTCGGATTTAACGAATACCTCCTTAACGATCTCGACTAGAGATTCCCTTTTAGTATTATCGCTTAAATCCTCCGACGATATAAAAATATCCTTAATCTCCCCTTCTATTTTTAACGGCTTAGTTTATTTATTAGGTTTTATTTTCTTCGAGCGCTTTATTCCTAAACTAGTTACGTTCGCTCCCGTAGTCTTAAATAAGAAAATTTATTTTATTATACCCTTTTTATTTATAATAGGGCTAATACGGTACGTATTATCTATTATAAAAAGTAGTTCTTCGAGGTCCGTAGTAAGTTAAGCGCTTAAGTAAAGAATAATATTTCCCGATCGATAATATATTAACTCCGTAATCTAGTTCCTATTAATTTATAATAATATAGAATTATCTTTTATTAAAGGCGGTACGATCGTTAACGATTTACTCGTTATTATAGAAATACCTATTATTATCTACGTTAAAGGGGCTTTTTTTATATTTAAATTAATTAATATTTTATCCCGTTTAATTTTCTCCGTTATATACTTTACTCTCTTTTATTTAAAACTTTTAGATATAATAAAAGAAGAAATAATTTATTTAAAAGCGTCGGTTATAAGGAAAATCGAAGTTTAAAACGTAATTTAAAATATAATTAAGAAATCTTCTTTACCGATTTCGATTTATTATCTTATAATTATAGGTACCGTAATTTTCCTATTTATCTACTTCTTCGAGGGCGTAGATAAAATAACCGTAGTTTTCTACTTTAAAGAATTTACGGCTTTAGTTTCGGTGGCGACTTTTATTTTAAATATTTCCCTAGTCTTATCTAACTTTTCTAGTTATATAATTAGGTCGCCGGACGTTTATATAGTTCCGGTATACTTCTTCTAACGTTCCTACGCCTTAATATTAAGTAATTTAATATTAACTAGTTAAGAATCGTTATTATTAATTAATTTTACGAGGGAGGTTATCTTTAAAGTCGATTTCTTCGGTAGAAATAATTTCGTTATTAATTCCTTTAAAGATTTCTTTAAAACCGAAAACTTCTTTTCCGTTTAAGACTCGCTCTCGTCGCTCTTATTATCTTTATTAAGCTTTTTAAATATCGATTTCTCCTATATTAAAGATTTCTTCGAAGTTATAAACTTTATTATTTTTAAACTCTTTTTATCTAGCTTCTTCGACGGCGTCGAGAGCTCTTTTACTCTCGTTATCTTATCCGCCGAGAAATAATTATATCCTTCTACGAAGATATATCGGCTATATTTCCCCCCTTTTATTAAAATTAATTAATTTAGTTTCTATAATAAGTTCTTTTTATCCCCGTATAATTAAGCGTAATTAAAAATAATCGCGTATTTTATACGATTATTCTTTATTAATCGTATCGTAGCTAGCTACCCGTTATTTATTTATTTAGATTATAGGCCACTTCTCGAGTTAAATACCTTTAATTAATTCTTAAATCGCGTATTTAAGGAAATCTTATTATATTAAATAACTAGCCCGGCCTATAATAAAGAAAAATATCTACCCGCTAGTAACTAGGTATCTTTATCTTCCGTTACGTTATATATAAATTTATTATACGGTAAATCCTTAACTTCTTCGTTATCGACTTTATTATTAACTTCGTCTTTAATAACCTACTCGTTATTTACCTTATCGCTTTATTTAGAAGTAAAAGCGTTAGACTTTTTATCCTTATTATTATTCGCTATCTTAATTAATTTAATTTTAATTACTTTTATTACTTTCTTTACTTTTATTTTATTAATCTTTAAGGCTAGCTTTTTTATAGTCTTTCCCGAACGTAATTTAATTATATTATAATTAAAAATTTATTAGAACGAAGATATCGTATTATACTCGATAGGGGTAAATAATATAAATAAATAATTAATTTTAGGATTAAAAGAGGAAAGATATATTAATATTATTTAACGTATAAGATATTATAGCTAAGTAATACGATAGCGGTAGTATTTATTAATCGTATCGAGCGAGAAAAAAACGACTTATTATTATTTAAATAAGTTAGAAATACCGTATTAACGTAACGGGGTTATTAAGAAATTCGTTATTATTAAATAATAAAGTTATCGTCGCGTAATAAAGCGAAAATAAAATAAAGATTAGTAAATAAATAAAGTAATATCGTCCTTTAAACTACCTACGTGGTTTATAACGACTTTATATTATAGTCGCTAATTACGCCCTCTACGTTTTTAAGATTTTAATTATTATATTATATATTCTAATAGGGCCCCTAGCCCTTTTATTTAATTAGGTATTATATTATTAACCTTTTTCCTCGTTTTAAAAACTTCTTTATCCTTTTATTTAAAATACGTTTTATTTTAAAGTAATTATTTATACCTTTATTATTATTATCGAGAATAATAACCTACCCGATCTTTTAAGGATAGTTATATAAATCCCCTCCTAACGGAGTAAGTTTTAAGGCGGCGACCGAAATAACGGGGTAGATATTTATTATCGGCGGTAACTTTAGTTTATAAATTAAACCGTTTATTCGTTTTAGAATTTTAAACGGGCTAGCTCTTTAGTTCGAAAGTTTATAATTCTTTAAACCCGGGATCTTATAATCTTTATATAATTTTAAAAAGGTTATATCCCCTTCTTATATTATTAAGGGTATATATTTATTATTATATCGAAATTTAGTATTAATCGCCGCGAACGAAATCGCGTTAGCGGTTTCCTTCTAGTTAACGGTCCTAGTATTAATAAGATTTATTCTTCCTATTATATTTTAAACCGAAATTCTATTATTAAACTTTATATCGTAAATAATCTCGTTCGGTAAAAGCGTCGTTATTAAGTTTAAAGAATTATTTATAATAAATTATAAAGTAGTTATGAATTTATCCTATAAGTTATTAGGGTAGTATATTAAATGAAATCGTAGTATTATTTTTATAGTTTAATTTATCCGTTCCGATTAACCGTTAAACTAAGGGTAATAAGTAATAGAGATTATTAATTTAGTTTTTAACGTTTTAAAGATTACTTTCTATAAATTTAAAAGAAACTTAAGGTCTTTATTAAAAATAATCGCCTTTAGAATTCCTTAGTCGATAAAGGCGAGAAATAGCGCGTTTATTTATTCTTCGGCGTTAAATATATCTTTTCTTAAAATCGTAGTAACTACTTTCGAGAACTTATAAGTAATAATTATTAAATAATTATATCCGTTTATAAATATAGGGAGCGCTATAATAAAATCGATAATAATATAATAATAGATCTTTAGCTCTATTAGGATTGGTTTTAGAATACCGTATAATATATACCTCTTTATTTAATTAAATTAATATTAAGGGTAGTATAAAATATAGTATTTAAGTCTTCGAGTTAAATACCGTATATAATAACTATCGGCGATATTCTCGTACGTTTTATAAAATCCTATATGATTTCGCTTATTATACGCGAGTTCGAAAATATTCTATTTTATTAATTTCGGGATATATAGGCGTTCCTTATTAATATAGTCGTCTTTATATTATATAAATAAGTCTCTAAAAAGGAAAGGAATATTAGTATTAATTATATCGACTCCGTTTATAGACCCTAAGGTTTCCTTCTTAAGTCTATTTTTTTTATATATAAGGAAATTCATTACCCTTAACTATTTCTTATTTTTAGAATACGTCTTTTATAATTTAAGGCGATATTTAGAAGATATTTTAATTAAGGTAAAATAAAAAGCGAAGACGTTATCTAAAATACCGGGACCTTTAACGTCGAGATATTCTTTTTTACCGAGGAGGCGAGATAATATATTTAATACGATATTTTACTTTCCTAGATACTAACGAATATCGAGATCGTATTATAACGTATATTAAAAAGTTTATATTAACCGTAGGTTTATCCTATTAAAAGAGGACGACGATAGTATTATTTATCGGGTAATATTAATAATTACCGAGTAATTAATAAAGATAATAATTTTTTTTATTAAGATTTATACGAGTAGGTATAGGATCTTCTTTAGTATCTAAATTAAACCTATTACTTCTAATTCCGTAGGCTAGTAGCGCGACTCCGTAGGATTAAATAATTTAAATAGGAATAGAATTAACTATATATTAATACGGGGGAAATTATTACCCTAAGGATCTCCCTAAATATAATATATTATCGCGATAATTCCGTACGACTTTAATATATTAATATTAATATATAATTAACGAGCTGGATCCCGATAATATAAATAGGTTTTAAAGGTAAATACCTTTTATAATAATTTAAAAGAAATTAATTCCTCTTTTATAAATACGAAGTAAGTTTTTTTAGAATAAGTCTTTCGTATATTCCCGCCCTACGACGGCGAGCCCTTTAAAAGCTAGGTTTTCCGGCGTTAAAATAACTTAATAATTTAGGCGAAATATCTAATATTACTTCGTAATTAATTTATTATTCCGATATATATTTCTAAAGCCTATAACGTATTTAGGAAACGAAGTTCCTTAATTACCGTAATTCTTTTTTTAATAGTAGTTAAATTTAACCTATTTACTTTCTAGCCTAAAAGTATAACGGAGGGGTAAATTAAAAAAGATTTTTTAGATTTAAGCGAGATCTTAAGGCCTATAAATAAAGCGAAGATAATTATAAAATATTCGATATACTCGGAATAAGACCGTAAGAAAATTACGACGTTATCGACGTAGTATCTCGCGAATATTTTATACGGGCGAAGAAAAGTATTTATTTTATATTAAATATACGGAACTAACCCTTTCTATCTTATTACTACGACGTTATAGTACTCCGAACTACGGTAAGAAACTACTATAAACTTATAACGATTATCTCTCTTAACTAAGAAGAGATAGAATTATTTATTATAATTAATAATACTTATATAAATATACCTTTATATTAACGAAATAATATCGCTCTAAAGCGGAAGAGGGTGGTTATTAAAGATAATAATTTTATTTAGACTACGAATATCGACTACGACTCTACCCTTCCGTATCGGCGTTCTTTTAGGGCCTTTATATACCGTCCGTTATATAATAAAGATAAGGAAAACGAATAAAGAAGGCTCGGTAAACTACGATATTTTCCTTTATTAATATATTTTATCGAATTTCTCGTTTATTAAAGTTTTTATATTAGGGCTTAATAGGTAGACCTTATAATTAAATTTCGTATTAAACGATTACTAGTCCGTAGTAAATAGAATCGATAATTACTCGGATTCGGGTAGGTCGATTATATCTCCTATATCTTCCTAAATATAAGGGTATTACTTTATAATCTCTTTAATCGCGGTAATATCGGAGTCGTTACCGTAGATCGTAATTTTATTCGGTAACTTCGTTTTTATAGAAGAATCGACCTTAAGTCTTAAGATTAACCTCGGATTATAGAGGTTAATAAGGCGTAATATAATTATATTATCCTTATAAGTTTTCGCCGTAAAGGAATAATTATTTAAATTAATAAAATACGCTTCTTCTACCTCGTATTCTATAATTAATTTTATTCGTTAACGGCGAGGAATAATAAAAGGCGTATTCCCCTCGTTACGAACATTAATAAAATTAATTACTAAGTCTATAAAATAAGTATAGACTCCTTTTATTTATAGTTCGAATAGGAAGTCTTGGTCCGGTAATTATAATTTCCCTTTTAACGAGATTACTACCGTTAATATAATTCGTATTAGAATTATTTAGCGGCGCTTTAATTATATAATACGTCGGATCCTTATATTATCCCTAGTTATAAATTAAATAGGGATCGTAATATCTTCGTAGTTACCTAAAATTATTTAATTATTAGGGAGGTCGATAACGGCCTTCTCCTAGCCTAGGATATTTATATTAATAAATATATTAACTTTAAGATTATCGATAATATAGAAGTCCTTAATGATTTTAATTATTACTTCTACGTTATCCTTCGTTTTTCCGTTTATATAGAATATAATTAAAGTCTACTTTATAGTTAAATAATAGTTCGAGCCGATATCTTTTAAGGTAATAACTTTATTATAAGTTTATAACTAAACGCCGGGGATTCGTTACGTAATAAATACTCTATCGATTATATTTATCGGATACCTAGTATTAAAATATCCTAATTCTCGAATAGTATTTAGAGTAAGGCCTATTTAGCCGGTAAAATAATATTATATACGAAATATTATCCCGTTAATTAATAAAGACGGAGTAGTAAATTCGATTATTAATCTACCCTTTTATAGAGGGGAAGATTTAAAAACTATCGACTTTAACGTTATTATAATCTCTAGGACTAAGATCTTCGGAGTAATATTTAACTCGGTATTCTTAAATTTTATAGGGGTAGGATTAATTATTTTCTAGATATTAATCGAACATATATATTTCCTTTCTTTTAGGTATATATATAGAAGATTATTCGACGGGAAATTAAATTTATAGTTCTTATAAACGGGACGTTAACCTATTTTCCCCGTAGAAATATAATATATAATTAAAACGAACCTAATATTAACGTCTTTATTAACGCTTTATTCTTCGTTTATAACGCTCTCCTTAGTATTATAATAGCTCTTATCAGCGTTTATATAATAACTATAATAATCTATCGGCGGAGCTTCGGGAGAGCCGAAATAATTATCGGTAAATCTAAAGAAGATATCGTAATCCGTATTCTCGTTATTAAGATTATTATATAGTTTATTAAAGTAAGTAGGTTATATCTATATTTAATTACCGAAAGTATTATACGGTCTCGGCGGGTAGTATAGGCGTATCCTACGGTTTTTATAATTTTAGTTATTATAGCTCTAGTTCCCGTAGCCCCGATTCCTAGCGAATAGATTTTAGTTAAGCTGAGTGTTTCCGGCGGTAATTATAAATAGTTATTTTAATAGTAATAGAGCGTTTTTTAAAGGTTTTTATAGGGGAGGCTTTTAAGTTTATTATAATTATTACTACTACTATATTTAAGGTATAACCTACCGATTTTAAAAGTAAACCGGTTAATTATAAATATTAATATAAAGGAAAGAAAGTCTAGTTATTTACTAGTATAAAAAAGAATAAAAATTATAAAGATTCGGTCTTATAGTAAATAGTCTCTACCCTTAAAAATCTTAAAATTAAGGACTTTAAGGTATTTAAAAACCTTAAAATTAAAAAGGTCGATATTATTATTAAGGCCGATAAAGTATTAAATTATAATATTTATTTTACCGTTATAGCGACTATTTATCCTTAGGTAGTTATTTATCCTCTTTTATATCGCGATTCTTTTTTCGCTCTTTAATTTCTTTTCGATAATCTTTATAACCTTTTTTATCCTTTTAAGTTTATATTCTATATTATATCTCCTTCCTACTTTTAAGTTATTCGATAAATTATTTAATCGAAGTATCGTTTATTAGAGGAGGGATAATAACCTAGAAATTAATATCGAGGTAATTCTACGCCTATATAGCCTATATATACTCTTCGGTAATACCGGCTTAAACGGTGTATTTAGCTACGTTCTAAATATAAATAAATAAATTACTTCGTTCGGCCGTATCCTTCGATATATATAACTAGCGACTAAACTCTTTTAGAGTTATAAATATTATAATCTTAAAGTAATTTTATAGTCTAGTAATTTAGCGCTATAAATTATTCGGTAGTTATATTATTATATCTTTCTTATTTTAGGAAAGGATTTTAAATTATTAATTTATAATAATATTACGGAAGTAGTTATTTAGATTCCTCTTTACTATATCTTTACCTTTTATTATAACGAAATCCTAAACTTTATTATAAAAGGTATAGACCTCTCTAAATATTAATTCTTTAGAGTTAAAGACGATATTACCGGCGCCCTATAACTTTAGGTAATTTAAATAAAAGAAACCTAATTCGCCGGTACGGAAATACCCAGCCTATTATTATATTTATTAAATATACCCGTCTTTACTAACTAGCTTTTACGGTTTAATAGGTCCCGGAGGCCCTTTAAAAGCTTAACCCTAATCTTATAAAGTAACTTTAATAACGTTTAATATAGTAGATCGTATAGTCTAGATTATAGTATTATATAGGTTTAAATCGATCCCTACCGGCGGAGGCGGTATTCGTAACTAGCCTACGATTTCTTATTCTTATTAAGATTAAAGATTAAATAAAGTAAATTAATTTCCTTTAAAATTATTAAAACCTCTTTAACCCTATCTTAAGGAGCTAGACTAGCCTTTATTATTATTAATTATATTATCGGTCTAATTAAAAAGAATCCTTCGTATAACGTTATTTATAATAAAAATTAATTTTTATAAAAGGAATTAAGGTATTAATTTTCTCGGAGTTAACTAAATTATTAATTTAACTAGATTAAATAATAAAGAAAAAAACGGAGTTAGAAGAGAATAAATAGGAGTAGTTAAAATCCGGTCTTTAACTCTTTTCTAAGAACGAGGTAATTAAGGGTTTAGAATTTCCTTATTTCTTTCTTTCTAATTATTAAAATATACCGAATCGGTATAATATTTAATACTTTTAATAAAAGCCGTTAATACTTCCGCGATTAAAGGAGGGTATATCTAGGAAATCGGAAATATAAAAAGACTTTCTTTTATAAAATTTTCTTTTTCTTAAATATTAATAAAGATAGAACGTTTTTTTTTTATAAATAACTCGTTACTTTTTAGTATTTTTAATAGAGGATCGTACTAGTCGATAATAAAAAAAACTACTTCTTAAATTAATTTATTAATATTCTTATTATATTACTCGAAATACTTTTTCGAAAACGTAAATAATTAAAACGCTAGAGAGATAGTAAATTTTAATAAGAACGGCTTCTTTACCTCTACGTAACTTATAGGTAGAGAAAATAGAATAAATTACGTATATTTATAAAGATCTTCTACCGGTATATAGTTCGAAAGTTTATTTATATAATATTAATTTTTTAAACCTCGATTATATAAATTAGAAATAGCGAAGTAAAAGGTAAGAAGTAAAGGATTAAGAGGAAATTTTTAGGGTTCCTACCTTAACGCGGGGAAAACCTATTAATTTCGTTATAATTCTTAATAGGGTAAATACCGCTTCTCCGCTTTCGGGTAAATATAAGCTTTAAATTATAAGAAAAGTAAACTCCGCTTTTAACTCCGTAATTCCGGCGCGATTTAACTTTCCTAATAATTAATTACGGTTAGACCGAGATCCTTAAGAAAAGGTAAGGATTTTCTATATAAACGAAAATAGTAGTATATAATATAGACGACGGCGACGCTTTAATCTAATATAAATCGTTCCCTACGCCTACGGCCGAAATATAAAGTACTCTCTATAACCGTAGTATAAATATTTCTTCGGGCTTATAAAGTGTATTTATAAACTAATTTATATACCTATAAAAACTTAATATAATAACTCGATTATTAAAATTAGAGATAGGCGTAGCTAGAGTAAAGAAATATCGTTATTATACGTAATAATTAAGATGAAAACGAAGCGGCTCGCTTCGTTCGTCGTCGTAGAACACTAACGATTAAAGGGTTAGTATTAATATTATAGCTAGTAGTAGATATAAGGACGAATTATAGTTAATTTATAGTCCCTTAGAATAGTTCGACCTATATAAAGGAATAATAGTACGGATAATAATTATATCTTCGAGATATTAGTAGAGGATTTAGTACTTTATAGTTAGTACTTTAAAGGCTAGTAACTAGTCTCCTTCTATTTATAAATAGAATTCGACTACGCCGTTACTACTAAATAGTAAGAATGTAGTATTAACGAAATAAGATACGTAAGAATTATAATATTAACGAAATAAAATAGTAGTTAAGATTCAGTCTTAGTATATCGTGTATTACTTCTTCTATCTAGCGGTACGAATAAACTACTATCTTATACCAAGGTACTAGCTCTTATATTAAGGTACTAGTAATTATAATATAAACGGTCTAATATCTCGGTAATTAAGAGTAACGGGTATTAATTCTTAATAGTTATTATATTTAAACCCCGATAATTAATATAAAGACGTAATTTATTATCCTTTTTAGGTATAAAAAGAATAAATACTTTAATTAATAAAGTTAAATAACGGATCTAACTCTTATAGAGTAAAGATTCTAAATAGCGCCGTAACTCCGATAGTTTAATTTAAGATAAATCATAAAGAGGTTTATAAAGTAGTTCCTTATTAATCTTTATCTCGATAATATAATCCCTTTATTTAAAAATAAATAGGGTACTCGTTTTTTTATTAAAAAAAATATTATAAAACTTTATAAATTCCTTAGGAACCTTTAAGTTAAGAAGTTCTTTTTATTCGCCTCGCGATACTATAGTATATACGACCGCGAATATATTCGGTTTATTTTTAAAATTATTAATAAACTTAACCGGTTCCTTAATTTATAAATTACTAGAATTAATTTTAAACCGCTATTAATCCGCCTTAAAATTAATTAATATCTTTAATTAACGTAATTTAAATATACCTAAAATAACGTCTAAACTTTTAAAGTCTATAGTGTAGAATAAAATATTATATTTATACCCTTAACTTTAACTATCGACTATTTAATAATCTAATTAATACGCGCTATAGTAATATATACTTTACCCGTTAATTACTTTAGCTAATAATAAAATAGTGTTATAAGGTTCTAAATCGTTTTTAACGACGAATTATTATAAAATTAAATTAATCTACGCTCCCGAGTTAATTAAAGTAATAAGTTATTTAATTTTATTTTAAAGGGTAATCTAACCCTTAGAAAGAATAAAAGGGTATACCTCTATTAATCGTTTTTTTTACTCTTCTTTCGAGGCGTAAATTAAGTTTAATTATTTTTCATCGATACCGCGCCGACGTTTATAACTAGCTTATTTATATCGGGATATTTAAATTTAATATAGTTTTCTACTCTATAATAATAATAGATAATTTTATTATATAAAGAATTAGTAGTATTAATTTTATATTTATTACCCTTCTCCTTTAAATATATTTATTTAATATTATCGCCGGTGTTAAGTTTAGTAATTCGGTTTATTATAAATTTTTCTTTATTAAGGTTCTTTAACTAGGAACCCGAATTAAAATTAAAGCCGCCTATTAATTATATATACTCTAGATTCTTTTCTTATATAATAACCTAGGTAAGAATTTCTTCCCTTTAAATAAATATACTATTAGTATTAAGAATTTTATTTTTAAATTTAGACTTAAACTTAATTAAAAAAGAATTTATTCTATACTCCTTTAAAAACGGGGGTAACTAGGCCTTTATTTCTTTAAAGTAAACTTTAAATAATAATACTTTTTAATAAAACTATTATTTAGTTTCCTCCTACTTTTTATAAATAAAGAGATAGTAGTTAACTAGATCCGTTATTAAATTAAGAAGAAACTTCTTAAAAAAGCTAAATATAATACTAATTAAATTATATAAATCGTAGTATTTATATTACTATATTAAAGGGTTACTCTTTAACGAGTCTATATAATATACGATCCTTAAATAATCGGTAGTAAAATACTTAAAATTAATTAAAAATTTAATATTTACGTCGCGGAATTAATATAAATATTTACCTTTGCTTATACCTTTATAAAAACGTATTTTATTAAAGCGTAGTATTTTCGCCCTAATAGGGATATCTTTATTAAGTATAGTTAAACTTATTATTATTCCTCTAGTAGGTATAATAATTAGGGGACCTCTATTATAAATAATAAATTCTATTAATACTCCGCTAACGAGTGTAGAAGTAGTAGGATTATATAATTTTTAATTTTAAACTTATAATACCTTTAACTCTTATTATTATTTAAGGCGACGGTTTTCTTCTTTAGTAATTTTAAATTATACGTCTAAAGTCTCTTCGGGGGTAATAATACCTTCGAATTCGCTACCGTCTTTACGGCGGGGGTCGTCGGAGAGGGTTTAATCGATATTATCGTCGTTAAATTCTTCTAGACGTCCCGAGGTTAAACCCGATATTATAATAATAATAGGTCTTTTTTTTAGAAAGATTTAAGAGATTAAAACTATAATACCTAAAGCCGCTAGCGTAGAGCTAGTGGTTTAATAATAATATAAAAGATATAAAGTAGTTACGGGGTTTATTATTAAATAATTCTTAAATCCTAGATTTAATAATAGAATTAATCTCTAAGGATTCTAATAAAATAGGGGAATACTAACTCGATATAAAATTATTAAAAATTAAAACCCCGCGATATTAAGGCTAGAACTCTATATCGATAAATAATAATATTATAAAGGTAGCGGAGTATAGATATATATAACGTACTAGCGCCTTATAACGGGACGTAGGTGTATATAATATACTACCGCTTTATAATATTATCGAATAAAATCTAGATTATAAAACTCTAGATATTTTATAATATAAACTTTTAACTTTATTAATTTATAATTTATAATTTATACGAAAATCGTAATCGAGAATCTCTTTACTATTAAATAATAGTAGTTTTATTTTATATTTAAGATCTCGCTATAAACGAGAGTATGTAAAAACCGGCTCTAGCGACTCGAGGCCTAAGCGTAAATTACCTAGAGCGCCCGAGGTAGGCCTAGAGCGCCCGAGCGGCCTCGAGTATACTTTAAGCGCCCGCCGAGTACCCGAGGCCGCTATAAGATAAGTGTCGGGCTCCTACGAGCGTAATTCAAGCCCGGAGCTTCTAAGACCTTAACTTTAGAAAATCACGTAATTTATAACCTAAAATTTTAATATTCTATAATCGTCCCTATTAACGATAGCGACCCCCCGGAACGACTCTTAACGCTAGTAAATCTTGATTCCTAGATTCGATCGATTCGCGCGAAATTCACGCGAGGGTAATACCTAGGCTATACGCTAAGAGATATATAGCGATAACTATAAAGATACGACATTAATAGGGCCAAGGTTATAAGTAGAGATTATAACTAGGAATAAAATAGAGTATTATAAATCGGAGTCAAAGTTAGTAGCGTACCCTTAATTTAACACCCTTTAGTAACTATTTTAAACTTACTCGATACTTTAAATAATTATTATATTTAAGGTTCCTAAAGCGCCCGTCGAGCGCCCTAAATTATAATCGAGCCACTTTTCGTTTTATTAATATATTTTTATATATACTTTATATAAATTAATTTATTATTAGAAGAGTTTACCCCCGACTCGGTTATACCCCTAACTCGGTTACTCTACTCTAACTCTTTAACCGTGCGCTTTAATACTATAATTACGCGTATAAAACTATAGTAATTACTATTTTCTATAAGTCTTATACTAGGATCTACGTTTATATTATTATACTTTATAAATTATAATAAATTAATTATTTAGTTTTTAAAAGATTCTTAAAGTTATACCCCGGAGCGAGAAAATTTATAGTTCTAAATACTCAACTCTATAGAGTAACCGAGTTAGAAATATAACCGAGTCGGGGGTAAACCCTTCTATAGTAATTATCTTTAAAGATTATATATATTTATATTATAAAATTCTTTTAAATCGTCTAATTAAATAGTTAATTTTAAAAATAATTTAATTATTTAAATCTCTTTAATAGATTAAATTATTTAATTAATATTAAGTAATTAATATCGGTGAAATCGAAATATTAATTTCTAATTCTAAATTCGGGGTATATATATTAGATATATAATATTTAATATACTAATCTTTTTTAATTAGAAGAAAACGAATAGATTATAATTTTTTGATTATATATATTTTCTTTATATAATTCTAAATTGAATAATACTCTAAATATTCAAATTTAGCGAAGTTGAAATTGTGGGTGTGCGATGCGTCTAGAGGCTGCCAGATTGCCAAGGAGTCGCTAAGTGTTCGCGCTTTGAAAATGGCAAAGGGTCAGACCTTCCTTTCATACTGCAAAGAGTTTATCATCGTTGATATCATTGCCAAGAAACCACGAGTTGACAACGTTTCTTGAGACTTGAGGAAATGGATCCGTGTCAAGTCCAGATATCGGATCGGCGTATTGGCCAATCCGGCTTAGCGTCCTGCATGTGTTCACGCCTAAAAGGCTCTAGAGGCTGTTCTACTGCAGGTCGACGAACCACTCAAAATGCTCGACGCCCATGCTCCCCTCACACCATGTTCTGGGCGCTTACAGCTCGCTCAATCACTGGCGCTGGCCATCAAGGTCAGCGCTCTGCAACATCTTATGGATGGCGACCTCCCTTTGCCTTCTTTAACCTCCCTCCATCGCACAATAGCACATCCGCGACCTTGATCACGAATTGGTTTATCGCGGGATACTTGAGAGTCAGCTTCCAACTTCGAGGCCGTACATAATCATGGGGATTTCATCGGCTCTCGCGTCCGTACCACGGAAATGGCGGGCACCCAAGATACTGCTCGGCCTGTTCGTCTTCGAGTTGCCTCTCAGCATCGCAGCTCTGGCTCTCTTCGGTATCGCAGCGCCTGACCTCTACCGCACACGCTTTTGGCAAGAAGGGTCAGATCAAGGATGGAACAGCAATCCCAATCAGATCGTATATGCCTATGCCAACTACAAGCCAATATCAGCGCCATTACCATGGAGTCAGTTGTAGGTTATATCCGCGACGTTCGCTTGATGGCTGTTCAAGCTAATATGATCTAGCACCACAAACTTCAACGTAGTCATTGCGGTGCTCTCGGTCTTCATACTCCTCTGCAAGGGCATTATGTGGATTACCGGCGTCTTCCACCCTCTGATATCCCTCGCGATACACGCTGCACTCGTCTCGCTATATGCGGTCAGCCTGCACAATCAAGCTGGTCCGGATATGAGTGACCCGGCGCATCCACAACCTGGAGCCCCATGGTACATCACCAAGAGCTGTGGACCGCCAGTCAGTGAGAGCTTGGTTGGATATTGCAAGCAGGCAAAGTCGGCATTTGCGGTAACCGTTCTCATGGTGTAAGTAGAGCTCCTTGCCATTGATTTGACGAGTCTAATCCGTTCCTCACATAGTGCCCTCTTTACGACCTACTTGATCTTGACTGTCATCACACTCTACCCCGACAGGTCATTCCGAAACGCGCGCAGCTCCAAGCTTTCGGATAGGGAGTCGGCGCACCAGCCTTGGGAAATGATGGATGCTCCACGGACCCCAGGTACGACTGGTGGCTTGAAGAGCCCGACAACGCCAAGGACGACTGCATTCAATACCCTTTCGAGAAACGGCAAGGCGCCTGTCAGGCAAGGAAACAAAGGCATCCCTCTGAGGCATCACATTGGCATGGGTGAAGAGACATACAATGGGCCCAGTGGGCGATAGGCAGCCTGCCGCCTTGGGGCTGTAAAGGCTTTAGCAGAACGAAAATAGCGCAAAACATGGAGTATGATCTTAAATCTGGTTTGAATTCTATAAATATGGTGTTGTGGATAGGGGAGTTCCTGTGATTGGGTAATGCATAGTTTTGAGATACTAGAACATACACAACGTTCTACATACTAAACGAGCCCAAGTAGAGAGCAACTGTAGTATAAGCGAAGCTCAAGTGGAGCTCATTCACACCATGGCATACCCGTGAACATTCACTTCGTGACAAAAGGCAGCTTTTGCCGAATCACTTTACGCCAACCGCGTCTTCAAATCTTTGAACGCGACCTTACTCACAACCTTCAGTATATTCTTCGCCCCCTTGATACGCCGTTTGCTTTTATTTGAGACCAACCCCAGTACCACACCAACATCATGGAATCATTCGAGAGGATACACCTCGACCTCTCAAAACAGCCAGGCAAATGCCGTATAGCAGAAACAGGCCTGGGCTGGAAACCCTCAGGCGGCGGTGACACATTCACCCTCGACGCAAGCAACATTAGCGGGGCACAATGGAGCCGTGCAGCTAGAGGCTATGAGTTAAAAATCCTATCACCGACCTCGGGCGTTATACAGCTGGATGGATTTGATCAAGAGGTGAGAGCAGCAGTGTTCAAAGCGAGGGCAAGGCTCACTTTCATAGGACTTCGATCGCGTCACCAAAGCATTCAAACTCTTCTACGGAATCAACCTCGAAAGCAAAGAACACGCTCTTCGCGGCTGGAATTGGGGCAAAGGCGAGTTCGGGAAAGCAGAGCTCGCGTTCAACGTGCAGAACAGACCAGCGTTCGAAATACCGTATTCCGAGATCTCGAACACGAATCTTGCGGGGAAGAACGAGGTGGCCGTTGAGTTCTCGCTACCAGCTAGCGGCAATGAGACGGGTACAAATGGACATCTTGGGGGTGCGAGGAGTAGGGGCAGGAAGGCGGGGGCGGCGAAGGATCAGTTGGTAGAGATGAGATTTTACATTCCGGGGACTGTAACGAAGAAGGAGAAAGAGAAGGATGAGGATGGGGAGGAGAAGAGTGTTGATGGGGAGGATGTTGAGGAGCAGAACGCTGCTACTTTGTTCTATGAGACGCTGATGGATAAGGCGGAGATTGGAGAGGTTGCAGGGGATACTTTTGCTACGTTTTTGGATGTGTTGCATCTTACTCCCAGGTACGTTCAAGGTTTTGCGACAGTAGGTGGAGTGGGTGCTGAGTCTCGCGCAGAGGACGGTTCGATGTCGATATGTACGACAACTCGTTTCGACTGCGCGGCAAGACATACGACTACAAGATCCAGTACGATCACATCAAGAAATTCATGCTTCTTCCGAAGCCGGACGATCTGCATACTCTGATCACCATTGGTTTGGATCCACCGCTTCGACAAGGTCAGACAAGGTACCCTTTCCTGGTGATGCAATTCAAGCGGGAAGAGGAGGTTATAATCGAGCTTAACATGACTGAGGAGATGCTGGAAGGCAAGTACAAAGGCAAGCTATTGGGACGTTACGAGCAACCGCAGCACTCAGTCGTTGCTCAAGTCTTCCGAGGTCTGGCTGGCAAGAAAGTTGTCACGCCTTCGAAGGATTTCTCGAGCCACCATCAACAGTCGGGCGTCAAATGCAGCATTAAAGCCAATGAGGGGCATCTTTTCTGCCTCGACAAGAGTTTTATGTTTGTACCGAAGCCCGCAACATATATCTCATTCGATACCATATCGGTAATTGTCATGTCACGAGTTGGTGGCGCTGTCTCAGCGAGCCGGACGTTCGATATCACGATCTCCACGAAGAATAATGGCCAGGAGCATCAGTTCAGCAACATCAATCGGTATGTATTTGCCTCCCAGTCTATTGCGGAGATACTGACAAGTGCAACAGTGAGGAGCAGAAACCACTGGAAGACTTCTTCCAAGCCAAGGGTCTCAAGACCCGCAATGAGATGCTTGACGATGCAAGCGCCCATTTGCCCCTCAAAAATTCCTGTGCTAACGTCTTACTAGTCTTCTGCCCTGATTCAAGCCGCCCTCAATGACGCCGACATCAACTCCTCCGAAGATGATGTTGTCGCTGCCCGCCCCGACCGTGGCTCAGCCGATGAAGATAGCGAGAGTCAGGATGAAGACTTCCAGTCAGATTCCGACTCAGATGTCGCAGAAGAATACGACTCTGCGCATGAGAGCAGTGGTAGTGGTAGCGACGCGGAAATGGCAGATGCTGATGGTGGTAAGGGAAGCAATGACGAGAGGGCCGTGGAGCCAAAGAAGAAGAAGGTCAAGACTGGGAAGTAGAGAGGAGAGGCTGCTTAAAGTTGACAAAGGCATTGCGACGGCGTTGCGAGGAAACAATCAAGGACAGGAAGATGAAAGCAGGCTTTGACAGGAACTTAGGAGCATATGTGCATATCTATCGTGCAGCCTTCTCATATCAAGCTGCCTAGAACATGAATCAGCGACTACCTCGACCTATATCAATGGAGAAGAGCAACTTCCGCATCGCCCCTTCGTCGTGGTGCAATGTTGCGTTCTTAGATAAGCCTAAAATTCACACCACATGTTTTAAAAGTGTTCTTGACGTTCCTCCTTAGACTTAGCGCGATGAAGCCCTCTCCAATAGGCCCAACCCTGATTACAAATCAGCTTCACTGCCCTAATCCTACACCCATCCTTTCCTCGTCCAACATTTACAACCAATGCCTCCCCCACGGCTTCTTCAGCCCCTTATACGGACTGCTGTCCGTTACCCCCCTACGCCTCCTCGCTGTCCCTCCCACCCGCAAACCCGCCCCTCCTCCACCGCCCCCACAACATCCGCCCTCCCCTCCCGCTGGCTCTCTGAACTCAAGCGGCGAATAGGAAAATGCATCGTCTTTGGGCTGAAGCAAGAGCAGATCGATGAAGCGGGGGATGTGTTGAATGTTGTGGCGAAGGATTGGAGGGAGCTGGTTGCTGGGAGTGAGGGATTCTTGACTGGGAGGGGGAGGGCGGGCTGTGAAGGGAGGGAGGTGGTTTGGGGTGAAATGGTGAGTGCGTCTTAAGCCCGTGTAGAAGGGAGAGTGGGCTGGGCGATGGTGGGCTGGGGAGGTGAAGACGTTGGCTGACAGTATGTTTTGGGAGTGGTTTTAGGATGTTATGGTAAGTCCTGCTCTTGCTGACTTTACTTCTTGTCTTGCTGCCATCTACGAACAGTAGAATATTGGAATTTGATGCCATCTTGACGTATGCTACACGTATACGCCCATCGTCGCCCTGGTAAAGCTCGGCGGCGAAGACATTACCTTGCCTAGTCCTTGTCCTCGGACTGCTCCCTGAGACTTATGATTGACATCTTCATCGTTTCTTTGGCATCTTTCGCGTTCTGATAGTGGCACGTCCATCCCATGGGAATGAATTGAGCCAATTTCACATGTCACTTGCAGAACGTGCGATCAACGTCTTACAATTCCATTTGAATGAAATATGGCCTGACTCGTCTCAAGGGTACTTGGCAAGCCTCTCCCTCAACAATCCTCGTTCTGACCCGATCCCAAAGGCCACGTCAACAACGTGACATATGTTCGCTACGCTGAGTCTGGCCGCATCAATTGGGCTCAGAATTTCGCAACGCACATAGATCCAAAACATAAGAAGGAATGGTCAGAACTTTGGACACCTAGAGGTGATGGTCTGATACTGAGAAGTATCAAGACGGACTTCAAGTTTGTGGGTCTCTGATCCCTCCTTCATATCCCAGTACGGCTCTTCTTGCCCTTGAGAATCGGTGCCAATGACAGCTCTTTAGCCAATGGCCTGGCCGGACCGGATATCAGTGTACCACAAACTTCGTTCAGCTCCTACATCATCAACAGACTCGTTTATCCTAGATGTACTTATATTGTCCGAGAAACACCAGCGACCAGCGGCAAGGTGTAATGAAGATATCGTGGTGTACGACTATCGTCGTGGTCAAAAGTCGCCCTTAAGAGATTTTATGGTGGATAAGTTTCGAGAAGCCTTTGAGCTGCAGGAACAATCCAAACAGCGCAACGAAGCAAGAGTGAGAGGGCTCTTGGAGAGAGTACAGAGACTGGAGAGGGGAAGCTGGGATAGGGCAGATGCTGTGGAGGATACCGGGTGTTGGAAAGGGTAGGTATCACTACCTTGAGGCAAGACTTTCTGTATCTTCCCCACACTTGTCCGATAGAGCTCGTGGCTTTGACAGATAGCAACAACGAATACCGGCTGATCGACAAGGAAATATCACAGCATGCATGAATGATCAGCTTATTATGGCTTCTTCCGAAGTTTATATTCATTAAGATCGCGTGCCATTGGAGGAGATTTTCGAAGCTCCATGATGTTTCCTGTACATAGCGGTGACCAATGTGATTCATATCAGCCAAGTCAGCAGTGAAGACAACATGCCGCTGTGACATGTCAAAACACTTTGAGTCGTGGTAGTAGCGTGCCTGCGCTTACCCCTTTTTTTTGAAATTCGGCGACACCCCACCAAATCCAAAATCCAACATTATAATCCAGGTTGATACACCATAACCACCTATCCTAAGCTCACCAAAATCTTAGAAATAATAATCTAACTATACTTTTATTATATGCTCGAACTTAAGATAATAACGCTTTATGGTTATTAGGGTGTATAGATTTCACGCTGGATTTCTACGAAGGTCGGTGATTTTATAATTTTCGCCGACCTACGCCAAGCCTTCGCAGAAGTCTAACGTAAATTCAACGAAATCCTCTTTACTACTACGTTTACAGCTTTTATTTCTTTAAAAATTTCGTGGGTATTAGAGCCATACCTTATTAATATACCCTAAAGTTTTAACGGGTTTATAATTAGTGGTTGTGGTGTATTAGCCTGGATTGTAATTTTTGGATTTTGGATTTGGTGGGGTGTCGCGGGATTCAAAAGGGGAGTCCCGGAGCGGCGCCGCAGCTTGCTAAATCCCACCAGCGTTGCCAAATGCCAATAATTTCACAGCTTCACTTAGACATATTCACCATCTATCCACTACCAGACCAGAATTTTGGTCACAGAAGCCTGTTATTTACACGTCCACGGAGCTAGGTATCGAGGTTACACCGATGCGCGATCCTAACGATACTTAGCCTGCTTGTCCATGCCACCAAGGGCCAAGAAGCCCGGAAATCAGCACAATTCCCGCCATGAGAACGGCGTCGTCGCGCCTGGCAAAAGAGTAACAAAGCAGAGGTCGAATGGTAATCTAGAAGGGAGCGCCGATGGGACCTCTCGTCCCAATGGCTCGCCTTCACCATCAGCTTCCACCGCTCGCACGACACCACGGCTGCCTGACAAACGCACACATGGAGCGTATACAAGTACACAGGGGGATCTTCAAGCGGTGCAAGAGCCTGGGAAAACGCAGCTGGATATTGGGTCAGAAGGTTCAGAAGCATTATCAAATAGAACCAGCCATGCCAACGGCTCGCTCGAGCAAACGCATCGCAAGATCGACGTCAACGTTGCTAAAAATCCCTTGGTCCACGCGAATAGCATTTGGCAATCTACTCTCACTGTCCTCAGATCCTGCCCACTCGGCGACACCATCACTATTCTCATAGTCCTACTGTCTCTACCGCCAACTATTCTAACCGTCACCAATGCACTATTCGCTATGCTTACCTTCATTACACCCACTGGCCCCTCATCCTTGCCGACTACGTTTCACGAGATCTTTCAAGGTTCTGGAGGTACACCGTCTTTGGCGACAATCGTTTTAACAGACATCATCGGCCTGATGCTGTGGCTTGTCCTGTGGACGCCCATGCAGACTTTGTCCATCGAATTAGCTCAGGCTATGGTCGCGACGCAGCTGGGAGGAGGCAACGCCAGCAAGAAGAAGGGATCCGACCGTACGATGCTTTGCATGGGAATTGTCTCGGCTAGTCATGTGGCTCGCTATCAATGGATACCGAAAAGGCTGTTCGGATACGACTGGTCAGCAATACTATCGTCAATACCGTACGTGTCAAGAAGTCCACCACTTTCGTCTGGAAACGATTTCATTCCTATGCGTTCGCCAGCTGGCTGGATTCGAATATTGATCGCCCTCCATATACTAATTCAAGGATTGGTTCATGTTGCTAGAAGATGGTACCAAAAGCGAGAATACACTCAAGCTGTATCGATCAGCAAAAAGAAAGAGCCAGAGGGCGTAGCGGGTTCACCGAGCCGTCCAACACTTGTTGCTCCAGCAGAGGCTAAACCTCAGATTGCTGTGACGTCCTCCGATCTCACACCGAAGCTCCCGCCCGCACTCACCAAGGATGCTCGCGATAAAATATCGAGCGGGAAAAAGAAACGCAAGCAGGGAACTTATGTCAGAAGTCAGCAGCCGTTGTGGGCAGCCTTTGCTCACACGAAAGTGACCGTCCTCCGCGAGTACGAGCAGTCGCATACCCACTCGGAGGCTTCAGAGTCTAATGCCACGAATACAACAAATCTTGGAAATGCACCTTTTCTTGCTGAAGAGCGTCGTGTCTGGGTCTCCAACATGCTACCTACCAGCTTTCGCTTTCATGCCACCCAATTTCCAACGCCGCGACCGGTCGAGCCTAGTCTCGAGGAGTCTAAAATCACCGCCAGCGCTACTATCGATCGATCCAAACCTCTCCATGTGCGGATCAATGATACGGATTGGACATCAACAAGGATCGAAAGCTCCACTGATGCAGGCGAGGTTACAGATGGAGAGTGGACAGGCGAAGTCTTCGGGCTTTCGCCGTCTTCTAGCTACAGATGTAGCTTCGTCCAGAGTGGGGATGGCATGGTAGTTTACTCAACAACTGTTACCACACCAGCCCCACTCACTGACGACAACGGTATGTATAAGAGGCTCATGAAAGCGCATTTTGCACTGGCTAATATTAACTCAGATCTTTCCCTGATATCAGCCGCGCTTCCTCACCGAGTGCATCGCCCATCGTCACCAACTACACCATCAACGACATTGAAGAATTCAATTGCGGCTTTTGAAGTTAGCCTTAGCGAGGCCCAAGCCCGCCAGAAGCGAAGTCGGAAGGAGGCCAAAACAGCGTCTGCGGCTCTGAAGAGGGAGATTGATGTTCCCAGTTCCAAGATGGCCAAAGTTGGTGGCGAAGAAAGACAACATCACAATCGACATTGGCAGTGGAATCAGAATTCCAAACAAGCAGATGACGCCGTCGCCGCTATCTCTGGCGAGATCGAGTCAATCGGATGTCTCCCAGAAGATGACCTGAAGCTGTCCAAGGAGACCAAGGTTGCTTGGGACGAAACAAGAGAGCACCAGTCGCTAGCTAGAGAGAATCTCTTTCAATCCAAGGATGATGCATACCGAGTCAAGTCCTCTGCGCAGAACGAGGCAATCACAGCCCAACAGAAATCGGAACGATTATCTACGCGGAAAACGAAACTCAATGACCAGCATAAAAGATTGCAGTCATCTACCAGTCAGGGTCTTGACGATAAGCAGCGCAAGAACTCCGAGCAAGCCGCCAGAGAATTAGAACGCGTTCAATTCGAGCAAAGATGCCATGAACAGATGGCGATGTATCAGCGAGCCATCAACGATAGTGGCTATCATGTCTCGCATATCAGACAACAAACCCAAGCGATGAACGACGCTCTCACCGAGAAGCAGACGATGGACAATGCTCAATTTGAGCGCCCTCTTACTCCTGAAGGCGATCTCCCTGGCACATTGACTCACAATGCCGCTACCTCAGCTTTTCGATACCCAGCTTTCGGTTCTCAAGACCAGCCTAATGGTCTCCGCAGCAACTCCGGCTCCCTCCGGCACAGCGATCATCGCCCACGCTCTACTTCAATGTTTTCTGGAAATAGCGTCTACGCAGACTTTGACGATGAAGACCCTGCGCCGCCAATTCCGGCTAGAGCTGTTGAGGTGATTCGTGAGCGCGGTAGGAAGCGGAGTGAAGGCGGTGGTAGTGGCAGCTCAGGAAGTCAACGGGATCCAGCAAGTCCAGTCTTAGGGAGCATGGCAAGTCCGATTGGCAAGAGAAGTCCGGTATGGAATTCGTGAAGGATGTTCTGGCTGGGCTGTAGCGCTAGCTGCAGGCATTCGCGGAAAGATAGCAAGCATTCAATCATGACCTCAATCTCCTCTATCTGATCAGTGTTAAGCGGCTCTATCTTGCTGATATAAAACTAGTGGCGTAACGCCAGAAACTGCTAATACGCGATGTGGCTCTCCACCGGTTTTCCCTTATGATTTTTCAAAATCGAATTTTGATCCCCTTGGCGCTAGCCTTTGGTCGTTCTTTCCTTCCTCCCTCTCCTCTCACCCGCACATCTTTCCCGTCGTGAAGCAATCGATTGCCAACATCCACTGGTAGCTTACCATAAAATCTACACAGTCTGGAAGTCGACCAGCAGCCACTTGCCAAAGCCACTGATACCTTACCACAGGAATCTCCTCGATTTTCGAGTCGACTAGAGATTACTCGCCACAAGCCACCGATACCTTACCATATTCATTTCCACTATCTTGGGGTCATTACCCAGGTTTCCACCACCTTCAAGTCTACAGACCTTTCGTTCTCACGGTTCGTCCTTGCCTTCTCTGTTCAGCTCCAGCGCTCTTGCTAAGCTTACCAGATTGAAAGGACCATGTCTCCTACCATGTTCAGCAAGCTTCTGCGTCAGCCAGATCCATCGACATCTACCAAGTCCGAGGCATCCATTCGTGGTCCTGGCCAATGGTTCCGTGCGGCGGCCAATCAGTCAGGGCCAAATCTCCCGAGTTCTCAGCATCCGAATCGTGGACGTGGTTTCTCATCCATCAAAGACTTGGCTCTCAAAGAAAGGGCTCTCAAAGAAATTGCTCGATCCTTACAACGAGTATCTTCCCCAGAAGATAAATTGGTCGTTCGGCACCCCTCACCAGTGAATACTTTGCCAGACCACCTTCTTCGAAACAAGTCATCGCTATATGGCACCCTAAGAGATCAGTGCACACCACCGGAGCTCACGCTTCCCGCACCCGTAGTCCTTGCTAGGTTCCCTTCGCAAAGATCCAGCACGGTCTCATTCACACCGGACCAAAGCGGCGTCTCAAACGAGTCAAGTCATCCTACAACGCCATCACCGGCCAAACACCACGCCTTTGATCAATTCGAGACGACCACCCTTTTCGAGACGAGCACACTCGCACAGCCGAGGAGCATGGGCCAACAAGCTTCTGCCGTCCTCAGAAAACCAGTATCCCTGAAGGGAAAGCAAAGCCTGGCCACAATCAAGGGCAACACAAGAGAAGACTGGAGAGAAAAGAGAGAACAAGCTCAACAACTTCCACTATCACCCGAGTCATCCCGAGCTACGCCTGTACCATACTCAAGCACAAAGCAACCGCCAGTCAGAGGCCCCATCGTGATACCTAATGTACCACGCCGCCGCTCCTCATTGACGGCGATACACCTCAACAGCTTGCACTTCGACTCGGTTGACCCCAACCACACACAACTACAACACAGAGCAAGTACGCTTACCGAACCTCGACAGCGCCGACCAAGTACCCTTTCGGATACCCTACGGCCTGTCATCTCATCCATTGGGCCCTGCACACCCATTACACAGATCGATCTTCGCGACACTCTCTCTCCACCGCTCCTCTCACCACCACTTTCAGGATCGCGAATCTCACAATCACCGTCAGATCCACCATCTGCCAACTCGAGGAACTCGGTGTTGAAGCAACAAATATATCTCCCAAAGACATTCCCAAATGGCCCCGTCCCCGTGTTAGCCCCGCTGTTGACAGTCTGCCACCACCAATGCTATCAGCAACACAAACGGGTGTTCGCGTCAGGAAATGTGATTTGTCCAGTCCCCTGCATGGCTTGCGGTGATGTGGAGGAACCCAGATTTTGGAAATGCATTTGGTGCGGACTGAGGGTTTGCGCAACATGCATGAAACATTTTGACCAGCAAGGAAGGAAGTTGGACATGCTTCTGGCATGGGTCAGAGGGAGAGAGGGGGAAGGGATGGCGAAGAAGAAGGAGAAGCAACAGGAAGAAAAGGCTTCTTATATGGCATAGGAAGTTGGAGATGAGAGGCTTTGATACCCCTAATGGTAACAAGGGACATGGTACGTTACCCGAGTTGGAGACACATCTGCACGTAGGGCTAATTTTGAGGAAGGCATGATCTGGTGCGCCATGATTGCATTTTTGATATGGCTGTTCTGTCTGAGTCCACGGCGCAAGCTTTTGCAAGGGCTTGTTTCCATCCTCGCGGTCGTTTTGCCGGGTTGCCAGCTTTCCGATGGCAACGTTCTGGCTTGAGTGAATTTGGAATTGGGGAAGAGATGGGATAACGTACCCGGTTGATATGACTTTGCTTATTCGCTATTGGGACAATTGGAACGATACATGATCATGAGTAGCTATGACTTGAATGCTTTACGAAGGAAAAATGAGAAACATAAAAAATAGTCAGAGGTAAAAAACATGCCAAAAGAAACGATGATGATGAAATGCATTGAAACGATGAAAGGAAAAAAAGGAATAACGAAGCTCATGAGAAAACAAAGAAAACCACAAAAGAACCACAAAAACAGTTGAAAACAATAAGAACACCAGAAAAAGGCCCCTTCGAGATCTTAGCTGTACGAGCTGGGGGCTATGAACCTGCTGGTGTGCTCTCGGGCATTCAGCAGAGCCAAACGTTCTCACGCACACCCAAAGAAAAAAGAAACTCCTTTACCATTTCATCCGGTCCTGCGATGATCTGGAGAAGAGAGGAGCAATGATGGGCACTCCATGCGTACGTCGTGCTAGCTACGAACGTACTGCTTGTCAGGGAAGTCCAGAGATCTCAACCAATGTAATAGAACAGCCGTGTGGTGTATGCCTCCACGGTCATCACAATATGCAATTATTGAAACCCTCCACTCGCCTCATTTTCTTCCTCCCTTTTCTCTTCCCCAGACCCCATCACACCACCGACCCATTCCCGATACTTGAACACCTCTCCCCTGCCCCCACCTGCACCCCCTCCTTTCAAATCCTTCCCAAACGCCTTTCTGCCCACAAATCCGCCCAAAGCCTCCTCTACCTCCCTTGCGCTCAGAGACCGCTGTCCGGGCTCGGGCGCTGTGTGCATGACTGCATCTCGTAGTTCTCCGACATCAATCTCGCCGCTGTCGCGCTCGTCGAAGGCGGCGAATGCGTTCAGGAGTTCTTCCTGCCCGCTCAATGGCGCCAGTAAATTCGATAGTGTAGATAAGAATGTGGGGAGGGCCATTGTTTGGGGGGCGCCGGGCGGAAAGAAGGGGGTAACCTCGCTTGCTGAGGAGGGGAGGGAGAGGTTGGTTAGCATGTCGGTTACGTCGTCGCGGGTGACTTGGTTGCTGGAGGAGCGGTCGAGGAGGGAGAATGCTTCGCGCATTGAGCGGACTTGAGATGGGGGGAGAGTGGCCATGGGGTCGTTGGTAAGGCGGGACTGGCCCATTGGTATGGCTGTTGTTATGCTGGAGTTGCGAGTTGGTGATACTGGGAGTTCGCGTGTTGTGGGTGTGAGTGAGGGTGTGAGTCCACGCGGCGTCCAGAAGGCTTCGTTTGAGGTTGGTGTGGAGGTGTTTGGAAGTTTGGTTGGCGAGACTATGGGTGTGTGTTGCTGTTTTATGGGAGAGGGTAGAGGTGTGGTGGGCGTTGTAGGGCGGATTGTTGTTGAGGGCGAGGAGGGTGATTCTGGTCGGCGGAAGGGGGAGGCGGGAGATTCGGGGCGGCGGAATGGGGATGTTCGTGGGGAGCCGTAGGAGAGTGGGGAGGGTTTGTATGTTGATGGTAGTGACTGTAGCGCTATGGTCAGCTTGTGATCGTGTGGATGTGTCATGTATCAATGAGGGCGCTGGACATACCATCGTAAGACCGCTGTGCTTGAATGGATGTATTCGTGTAGTATTCGCAGCAACGAGGGGCTTACAGCTGCTCTGAAAGTTGCTCGTTGAAGGAAGTGAATTGGCTTCTTCTGAATTTACTTGTCAATAGCGACGGCGGGCGCGGAGTAAACAAACGCCAAGCCCGCGATCACAAACTTCCCGCATTCCCCCCTGTCGATCAGCCTATTGGACCCTCGTTCTCGAGCCCCTCGGTCAGAGAAAGGAGGGCAGAGTTGCGGCGTACATATTGTCCGCACTGATGTTCATGCCTCCTTAATAAAGGCGTCTCTGCGTAATGATTTCCTGAGAAATGAAAGTAATGAGCATATACGCTTTGAATGACCTCTCGCGACCTTTAATTGGTGTGTACCTGCATATGCTCCTTCCCTCTGCAGGCGCCCATGCTTACAGGAGCACAGCTCATAATGACTGATTGAATACCCCTTCTGCACATTTTATTTTCTACCTTACCCCCCTTAAGTACCTTGACTACCTATGTCTGACCCAGCATGACGTCCGTACTTTCTTATCGACCTTCAACGAGCGGCACCACGGGGAGCTCGAATGGAAATACTCTCAATCGGCAGGCTTCATTGTCTTCTTTTCCCTCCACACGGACGCCATCGAACCCATCTGTACGCAATGTAACTTCAGTGGGCAACATCCCTCGAATGCCTCGCCGTGGATCCATCAGCAGCAGCTCCCAAACGCCTTCTACTCCATCCTCTACTCAGCAAACGCCACAGCGCAACGGCGTATCGCGGTCACCAAGGAAGCTGAAGTCCCAATATCCTGCCGATTCGACAGAGCAACATGTCGAATACATTCTTGTTGCTTCATTCCATGTGGATCGAGGACCAATAATGGAACATCAATATCCAGGAGCTATTAGTGGGGACGAAGGCATGCTTGCCGAGCTTATGTTGCCGGATCAAGTGCATAATAGGAAAGAGGATTGGACGATATTCTTCTTGCATAAAGATACAAGTGAAGAGGACCCCGACAGGGACAAGCGGGATTCAATGATTGAGACTGAACCCAATGGCCCACAAGGAGATGTAAATGGAGATGCGGTTGCAGGCGCAAATGACAGGGGGGAAGACCAGGAAGAGAATGAAGGAGGAGATGCACCGCCATTAATTCATGTACTAAATTTAGTAAACACAAAACACGATGCATCAGCAAAAAGGTAGGTTTGGGCCGAGCCTTCGTCCAATTGATGCCTGTCTGACTCTTTTTGCGCAGAGGTGCAGTGGTAAAAGCAATGGCAATTTGCACGCGACATCCATTTCTTCACATATATAAGGTAGAGCAACCTTACTTCATAGACCCGGACAAGAGTCATAAGCTGACTTGGAGTGAAGCCACTTTTATTACTAGCTCTAGAAGAGTATTTCAAATCGCCATATCTGGAAACTTTAGAATCGTTATACGATGCAGTCAACTCAATGGACTTATCGTTAATGCCACGACTCTCGATGCTTGAACGACATATCTTGCTAGCCAGCGACACCAAAGATCTGTTTGTGGAAAAGTTTGACCAGATGATTCAGCAAAGAATGGCGGAGGATGCGTCGAACAATGCAGCAACTTCTCCGGACTCTCCATCGAAGAGTTGTGGAGATCTTGTCGGCCATCGACCCCGGTACATTGTGCCCCGTGACACTCACGAATTCGAGACCAAAGTTGTGTACAATCAAATACCCGTTCCGATCAAGATACCTACAGGCATATCACCAGATACGGTTGGAGACTTCTCTTTCATCAAACTTATTCAGACCTTTTCAGCGCCTCATGCATCCTCGCCTCAGCCTTTCGCATTACATCCTCATCTTACCACCAGCGGCGCCTATACCCATCCGATTATGGTTTTAGTCAATGCTCTACTCACTCAGAAGCGTATCATATTCCTCGGTCACAACAGACCTTCGGGCGAAGTTGCTGAGGCTGTCCTTGCGGCGTGTGCACTGGCGTCTGGTGGCGTTCTACGAGGCTTTACCCGGCATGCATTTCCTTACACTGATCTCACGAAAATCGACGACCTTCTCAACGTCCCTGGATTCATTGCTGGCGTAACAAATCCCACCTTTGCCAATCACCATGAATGGTGGGATCTCCTCTGCGATGTACCCACAGGCCGAATGAAGATCAGCAGCCGGATTGAGAATGCTTGCATAACAGATGGCCTTAGCAACTTCCAACAACAAAACCCTGGCTATGCACCCAGTGGCCACGGTATAGGGGGAGGCAACTCTTCCTTAGCTACGAATTGTGATGCCACTGGCGACGCTGCGTTCATGGAGTCAATAACCTCCAGCATCCAGTCTCGCCACGGCGAATCTGCCATCCGGTCCAAATGGCGCGACTACATCCTCAAGTTCACTCGAATTGCTGCGGCCTTCGAAGAGTCTGTCTATGGAGCATCTGCTCTTTACATTGGGGCCTCAGAAACTGACAGCGGCGCCCATGGTGTCCGAGGCCATGGATATGTTTGGCCCGACGATGGAGCCAGAGCTCGTGAACTGGGTGCCAATATCTGGCGTATCGAATGCTGGAGGACTACTCGCAGCTACTATGCTTTTGTTCAAGACTTGGCTGCGATGTGGAAGCGTAAACCGATACGCTCGATCGACCTCGCGCATCAGCACGATCGCCTCCGTAGCCTAAAGCTTAGCCACGAGGATAGCGCGGCTATCTACCTTGCGCTTTCTGCGACCGTCAAGTCCTATGATGAAGTGTGCCAGCTGCTGTGCGTAACGCCTGAAAGTAATGCTGGCATATTCTATATCAGTCTTGGCCTTTTCCATCCAGAGGCCCGAGTCAGAACGGCCACGGTGGAGCTGCTGGAGCGGATCATGGTTCATGAAGCTGGAAGGCATTTTTGGGCCCAACTGGGGCGATTTGCGAAGCTGGCTTTCATCAGGACGAAGAGGGAGTGCGTGAAGAGTAGCCAGGTGGATGATAGTCCCACTGAGAATGAGACGGGGCTGAGTATGGATGCTAGGATTGCTGGGAGGAATAGCTGAGGTATTTTGCCCCTGCTGATCTACTTTGATATAATGTTACGCTGTTACGCTGTTATGCATGTTTCATGAGAGATTGAGAGGAAATCTTGGCAGCTTTGTCTGTGTCCGGTCCAGAAGGTGAATTTGCCCTGTACCAAGAAACTTACTTTGGACCGGACCGCTATGCCTACTTGAGGTCAACAACATTGTATGGGCCTAACTTCCAGTCTACATGATCTAGGCTAGGCTTTCGAGCACGAAACTATTTGGCTCGTGGCGATTTCAGCCTTGTCATTCTAGACCCTTGCCATCAGCTTCAGGCAGTTGACTTGGATTCCCTACAACACCTGTTTCACCAACATCCTCGGTTTTTTCGACTCCATTCCTTTCTGTTCCTTATCTGGCAATGTTGAGGAATCGAGAAGCCTTACACATTCATTCAATCTCCCTTGTTCTCCGCCTTATACGTTACTCAATCATATCATGCTCAGCATGAATAATGACAGGAAGAAACATTGTAACCATGACAATCGATGCACATCCCTCGTTGCAATTCTTGTGGGAAGAGGACCATTTCGTCGTGGTTCGAGCAACAATACATCATTCAACGATGCCACAAATTAAAACACCCTCCGGGCCCATTCTTCTCCTCAATCGAATAACAAATATTCTTCACCGCAGGCACCTCCGTCCCATTCAACTTCCCAACAATCTGAAAGCCATTTCCCGGCCCAATGGGACTCCCCACGTAAAGCCCACACATATCCGCGGCAGTGCTTCCAGGCAGGCCGCCTCCCAGTGGGGACGTGCAGATGTCGAGTTGTTCGAAGGAGGATAAGTCGCGCGAAAGTTGGAAGGATTGGATCTTGGTTTTTACGACTTCCTCGTAGGCGAAGCTGTTGGTGGTGGGGTTGTCGTGGCAGATTATGTCGGTGAAGGAGGTTATGGAGAGGGGTGGATTGGGGACTCGGTGCTGGTCTTTTTCGCGAGTGAGGAAGGGTTTGCTGATGGGGAGGGGTGAGGTTAGGGTTGGGTGGGCGGCGAGGGTGCTGGTGAGAGCGTAGAGTATGAAGAGTAAGGCTAGGAGGTGGTGCATGGTCATTAGTGGCTCGAGCGGATGGCGGCCGGACTGGTCTCGAGAAGCATTTGAGAGTTGAAGCGGTAGTACGGAATGCGCGATTTACAAGTTTTATGGTTCCAGAGGCCTCGACTGATATACGGACACTGGTTTGCACGACAGGTTAAATTTTTGGAACAATGCTCTCGGACATTTCTTTTCAATCAATGGGAAGAACAAGCATTTCCTCGTCCTTGTCACACACTTTCGTTGAACAAAGATTCTAGATAAGACGCTGTTCCTTGACATTTTCATTGGAGTTGCTATATGTGGAAAATCTGCGTTCTTGCCTAGCAGCTAGAGAACGAAGAAGGAAGACAAAGGTGCTGAAGACGTGTCGCATTTGCACTCGAATTTTGTAGTCTTGCACAAACGAAAATGCTCCTCGACATAAGAGATGAGACAGAAAAGCCATGTATAGAAGTTCAAAAGCTGGGCAACTCGCTGGCTACCCGTGCAGTAGATGGTAGGAATACATTTGATCAGCTTTATGAAAAGTGAGATATACTTTTCTTGAACTGTTCGAAGGTTACCGTCATCTGCTCTCTATTTATCTAGTGCAACGAAAAAACCTGTAGGCAGTAATTTGACTACTATATCCCTCCCCATGCAAGACTTATGATCCCTTCTCTTACTTGAGAAGCTTCGGCTCCTTTCTGTGTTGGTGTTCAAGTAGCTCCTGCTGGACTCCCTTTCGCTCTTGCCACCTTTCGGAAGGCCAAGACGTATTGTAGCCTTGCACCGGGGGAAAGGTCGGAATACTTGAATGAACAGATATCAGGATACTCATTCCTCTTTGGAAATTTTACAACTTCATGAAATTATCCCTTCAATCCCACGCAAACCATGAATCAGGAACTTTCCACTGAAGACACAGATGTGGACACATGGCCAGCACCTCATGTGATCCATCCCATCGCCATCCATACTCAGACAATCATCCTGTTGCATGACCAAGGTAGTACTGGCGTTGAATTTGCGGCCGAGTTTTGCAAAGCCACCACCTCAAGCGGTAAGCAAAACGAGATATAGATCCTCTCCTCTCTGACCTAGACCCCAGGCCACACTCTTCCGCAGCTATTCTCAGGCATGAGATATATCTTCCCAACAGCAATATCGCAAAAGTCCACTCGCCTGGGCGGAATTAGTATCACTCAGTGGTTCGATAATTACTCACTCATCGACCCTTCCGAGCGCAAGGAACTCCAGAGGCCGGGATTGCAAGAAACAGTGACCTATGTTGACATGTTCTTGGAACAAGAAGCGAAACTCGCTGGCCGGGGAAATGTCTTGCTTGGGGGATTAGGTCAAGGTTGTGCGGCCGCATTGTGCGCGCTCCTCGTGTTTCAGGAAAGTGATGGTGACAAAAGAAAGGCAGTGGGAGGATTCGTTGGCTTAAGCGGTTGGCTGCCCCTGAGGCAGTCGTGGAGGAATTCCAAAGCGTCAAGCGATCCACGCGACCACAGCGCTGCGCAGCCTGTCGGAGAGTCTCAAGGTGGTAAATCGATCGCCGAGTTGACTGATTCGATGGCTATATTATTGGCAGGAATCGGAGATCTTCCACTCCCTGTGCATCTTTCTGTGCCAAAACATGGCCAGATTCCGGTGTTTCTTGGCCATAGAGAGGCAGATGGTGAAGTTTCTATTATTCTGGCAAGGCAGGCAGCTGTGACTTTGGGGGATTTAGGACTGGTAGTCACTTTGAGAACGTATGCAGGGTTAGAACATTGGTGGAGAAGTGGTGACGAAATTGACGATATCGACCGTTTCTTGAGTGTGAAGTGCGGTGTGGCAGCGGTCGCTGTACAAAACTTAGCCCCCTGAACAAGACATTATGGAGGCGTATGGTTCTGTCGAGATGAGCATGGTAGAATTGGAAGAGTGCCACTAGGGATTCAGTGATAGTCCATGATTTTCTCTGGTTCCGGGGTCCTCTACCCGGCCAGCTTCCCTGTATTTCCCGTCGACATAGATGAGTCCCAGTCCCTTTGCTCCCTTATATTCCCCTGCTTTCAGCACCTTCGCTACAACGACCACATGATCCCCCACATTCACACACTTCTTCTTCACCAGCTGGCATTGCATCCACCATATACCGCCCTTTTTCAACCTTCCATTTCCATCCCTTCCCTTTGGCTCTAACATATCCTCCCATCCGTGCTGATTGCCCGTGTTCTCACCTACACTTGGCTTTTTGACGAACTTGTGCGCTACTCTCGCACTATTTAGACCTGATGCGAAAAAAAGGTTCGATTCCAATATAGCATCGTAAGTCGAAGAGGGTCTTTTGATGTTGAATGAGACATAGGGAACTGGGCCTAGGGTTATTGTGTTGAAAGAAGAGACAAGAAGGGCGCGGGGCTCCGATTTCCCGACATTTGGAAAGTGGGGTTTCTTGGTGTAAGAGACGATTGCTGTTAAAGGATGGGGCGTTGAGCGCATTAGAGTCCTAACTTCCACAGAGAGCCGGGAATGGGGAGGATGGGCGTTGAGGGGAGCTGGATGCGAGCCATTTTAGTTGCGTGAACGGGAATTGTGGACAACGCTCCTTACGCTCGCTGTCATCTCCATAGACAGACGTCGAATAGAGGCGCAACGAGTTGTGAGAAGGTTGCGATGTAAAGTGTAGACGCGTCAAAGGGTGAATTGAGCGGAGGACATGGGAGGAGCCTTGACGAGAGATCATGGAATTATCGCGTCAATGAGAAGGTGAAGTAGACTTCGACGGTCATAACATGTTTCCAAAGCTTCTTGTGCGCGTAGAGCCAGCGTTGGGTGAATTACAGAGGTCAGTTGGCGTCCATGAGTGGTAGTTGAAGAATATCGGTAAAAAATCGTCGGCCAAAAGTCGCTAGCTCCGCATCCACAGCTCCTATCAACAATCAACTACGACAACAGCGCCTCAAAAGACTTCAAAGAGACCCCAATGTCTTTTTCTACTCCCCTCCGCCGAGCATCCCTGGCCTCCCCGTCTGTTCCAGAAATCCAATGCCGCCACGCGACCCTCCTCCGCCGTCCCAAACGCCCCTACACATTCACACAGCTTGTCACCCTCTCAGACGGAAGCACCTACACTCACCGCACAACCTCCCCGCAGCCAATCTACAAATCGCTAAAAGATACGCGGAATACACCGTTATGGAACCCTTCGTCACAAAAGTTGCTGAATATGGAGACAGATGAGGCTGGGAAGTTGAGGGCATTCAGAGAAAAATTTGGACGAGGTTGGGATGCTAGTAGGATGGCTGATGAGGATGTGGATAGAGACGGGAGCGAGGAAGGTGGGAATGTGAGGGGTGAGCAGGAGGATAATCTTCTGGATTTGATTAGTGGGTATGGGCAGGAGGCTGATGCAAAGGGGGAGGCCGCGGGGGTCAGAGAGGGAAAGGAGAAGAGTGGGAAGAGGAAGGGTGGAGAGCGGTGACAAGATTCACCAACGATGGGTGCGCAATCCTGTTTGACATAACCTATGGTGTTCTATTGGAGACAAGGGAAAGAGATGCATCTACGGAGTGCAGGGAAGGAAAGGCGGCTGCAGCGTAGCCAAATGCTAGATATTATACCCCAGAGTATGATTCTTGTATCATATCTGTCAAGGTACCAGAGCGTCATAGCAAAAATTCCATATTACGAGCGAACCTGCTCCCTTTCAAAGCCAAAATGGTCAATTATGGAACAGACCCCAGAGCCCTACTCTGGCGCTGCTCGAGGCCGGAGCTCTTCCTGTAAGTCATTCAAGACTCCTTCCTCGTTCCGGCTTTAGAAGGCTTTCATATCATGACTAAAGCCTAAGCTGTGATAGCCCCCGCCGTTCCGCTGCTGTTCTTCCCATAACCTGTTTGGATGGGCATTTTGACTTCACACGTCAAACAGCAAGGGCTCTGGTGACTCCAAGGTTTATCTTTTCTGCTTGTGCTGCAAGGACGTGAGACGTAGGTCAAGGATACGGAGACTTGAGATCATACCGTGAATAGTCTCAAAGCGCTGCTGGCTCTTTTGTAAATTCCCGCAGTGATTTGGACCGTTGACAACCTTGATTTCAGGACGTTTCAAGAGCAAATTCCCAGCATCCTGGAGGGAAACGCAGATCTATTTTCTCTGCATTTAGTAGAACCCTGGAGGTCTCCTGGCCTGGATAGTTGACAAGCTTGGATCTCCGGGCTCTCCTTTATCGGTAGCTGCTGGTCGCTTCTCCTCGGAAGTTCCAGCTGCTGTATGCTCTTTCTGAAGCCGTCTTTTCTCGCGTCGGCGAGCATTCGATTCCCAAAAACGGTCCTCCTCCTCGATGTTTTTTATGACTGTCGATACATGAGCCTTACCATCGACACGGACTACCTAGATATTGCCTACCATCATGCCATTCCTGCTCCTGCTCCGGATCTCCAGTCCCAAGGACCTTTTCGACATCCACTTTCTCCCCACGTTGCACCTTGTCCAAGACCTCTTTCAGCAGCTTGATCTTTGCGTCGGCCTTTCGGCTGAAGCTTGAGTATTCATTACGTAGTGTGATCATCTGAATGGCATTGGATCCAATCAAGAGGAAGATCCAGATGAAGAAGGTTGCAGGATTCCAGTTTTTCCCATGCTGAGTCTTGGCTGGGGCTTTGGGAGACTCTGACTTTCGGAAGGCCTTTGGAATGATCGAATGCCATACGGAGGGTTGCGCGACGCGTGGTAGATTTTCTGTCGAGGTAGCATACGCTCGATGGTTTCGCATGTGCTGGTAAGAAATTCGAATTTGCTTGAGAGGCGGCCGAAACACTTTTAAATCACGCCCCTTCCCTAAATACCGATAAGCCGAGACTGGAAACATTATAGACGCTCAAGCAGTCTTACGATAAATACCAGCACTTCAGAATTCCTACTTTACTTTCCAGACGGCTCGGAGTTTAAGTGCGCCGTGCGCTTGTTGCCGCGTGTTTATAAAATTCGCGGATTAGGAAATACAGCTTGCTCTCAAACATCCTCTCGCGGCATCTTGCTTACTAACATGGCTTTGGCGTTGTTTTCATATTGCTGTCTGTCATTATACATAGGAGCAGACTTACGATGACACGAAAGGAGCTGCCAGCACGAGCAGCTAACATTCTACGTGTAGTAGCTTCTACGACAGCTTGTTCTCCAGCAACAGTTGAGTCATTGCGCTCCTTTCTAGCTCCCAGCGGGACCCCACCACAGCAGCAGAAGAAACCATCTGCAAAGACTGCGCAATCCCAAAGGAAACCCCCCACAGCTCCACCAGTGAAAGCAGTGGGCGCAAGAGCTAGGAAACAGCCTGCAGTCGCCGTGCTAGAGGTTACAGAAGAAGGACAAGATGCAATCCTGGCCCAGGAGAGATTGGCACTCGCGACAGAAGTTGCCAACGTGACATTGAGATCCCTCACTGAGGCTATCAAGAGACCACCCGCTCAAAAGAAAAGGACCCCACTCGCGAGATCCTCGTCAAACGCATCCTTCAGCAATGGACGCAATTCCCGGAGCCAGACTCCTTTACAGCCGATATGTGCAAACCGAATCACGGACTCACCCAGCAAGCCGTGCCATTCGCGACGATCGTCTTCTACAGCTTCGGTCAAAGATGCTCTCGAGGGCCTCAGAGCTCAGGCCGAATGCGCTCGTATTGCGTACGCCACGTTGCGGTCTATGCAGGGTAAAGAACTTCAAATGTTGCCCTATCTACAGCTAGAAACAGGCATGTCTGCTTTGATTACAAAGTTAATCGTGCTTGGATTCGACGATCTTGCTGTAAAAGAATTACGGATACTTAGGCGACACCTTGAAAATTCTGGAGAACCCTCAGCTAGAAAGCCTGTTATATCTGGTGGTCCAATCTCTGAGAGCGAAAACCTGGACGCTAGAGCAGAAACACTACCAGGCATGCTCAAATTCCGGAACATCGACATTAGTGGAGCATTATTAGCCTTGATCATCGCTTCCCAATTACACGTCCTCAAGATCATTGCTTCGAGACGAGATGCTTCGGCTGTTGAATCTTGCCTCCAACATCTCGGACTTCATGTATCTTATTCTCCAGCCAATCTCATCCAGCGGCAGATCAACCCAGACGCGCCCGAATCCCAAGCTAGGGCAGCCCGCCAGTTGGAGTCTCTGACTCAGGTTCTCTTGGCTCTGTGTCCTTTGAGATCTTCCACCGACGACAATAAGATAGGCAGCTCTGGCAATGGCCCGCTACCGGAGGCCGCCTTTCAGATCCAGCTTCTAGCCTTGCGAATACGATATACATGGTGGGAGCTGTCTGGTCATCAAAGCAATGTCTCACGAGAGATGGTTAGCCCATTCTCTCGATATCTGGCTATTTTCCGGCGCAAATCAAGGCTCGGAAGAAGAGAGAAGTATGAATTGGCACAGAGTGCCTTTGAAAGCATCTCAAAGTGTGTCCAGAATATAACAGGCTTCCGGGAAGAGATGTTCTTCGATATCTATCAGTCTTTGGCAGACCTAGCGCAAGACGCCTTGGAGCATTCTGAAGCTGTTAGGTGGATTAGTAGATCCAGGCAAAACGCGACGCAATACGGAGCGTCACGAGCCCAGCTCTGCACTCTGGCCTGTCGCTTGGCAACGCTGCAACTTCGCTCCGCTGATTGTAATTCTGATGATGTTATCTTGATGTCCTTGCAAGAGGCGGCCGGCAACCTTACCAGTGACTTACAAGGTGAATCTGCAGAATTAGATGAGCTCTTAGTAGCGGTGGCTTGTATTCGGAAGTCAGCATTTTCAGTTGTTCAGGATAGCCTCAGAGTTTTCTCCACCGAGCTTTCTGCTATTGCAGAAGAATGCAGGAACATCGTCCTGCTTTGCCTCCAATTTATGATCCGATATGTGGGTAATGGTTCCGCGCCGGACGAGAACGACAAGATATTGGCACGCCGTAAACAGCGGGAAAGATCAGCAGACCAAGTTGCCGCCCCTGCGGTGGAATCAGTCGTAGCAATGGCAAGATTTGCGGCGGGCGCGCCTCCAGAAACATGGGACAGGCTGGAGGCTGGACTCCGCGATTGCTCTAAATTGGTCACTAGGCTAGAAGATGGAGAAGAAGAAGCAAGACCAGACCAGATCGTCAACAAGCGAAGCTCGTCGTGCTTTGTATTAATATCGAACGCCTACTGGTACCGCTTCCTTCGTCTGAGGCAAGAAGCTATAGACGTGAAAAATTTGAGGGAGTCCCTTAGAAATTCGATTGATCTGATCAGAGGCCGACCGATGAACGAAAAGATTGAAGGCTTCCTCACGATGAAACTCGAGAGATATGGACAAATCTACGAGAATCTGCGTGATTATAAAAAGGCCGCGGACACATACCAAGAGGCTTTGGCTACTCAAATCGAATCTGGCCGTCTTCAAGCAGCGACAGAAGCCGCAGTCAATAGATCCCTACCACAGGTCTTCGAAAGTGGAGGCGAGTTTGACCTTCTCTCTCGGATGCTGCTTGCATATCCAAGCGTAGCATTGAAGGCCGCTGCGAGTGGAGAGCATCTGGACCCATTCTACGACCCTGAACGTCTTTGCGACAGCGAGCGCGGAGTCCTGCTCGAGCAACAACTTATCGCAGTAGTATCATTTCTTCTCGATCGAGGTCCTTCTACAGTCGTATGCAATGCTCTCCATGATCTAGCCGAAAACCTGCTATCATTATATACAAGCAAAGCTTTTCCGGTGCGGCGCCTTCGCGTTGTCGTCCGCTTGCTTGGCCTCCTCCTAGCCAATCCTGGGGTATTACGGAATGACCTCCAAGAGCAAGTACTCAAAGAAAGCCATAACGAAACGAAGGGTGGCCACTATGACATAAATTTGTTACAACTGTTACCTCATCTCTCCACGTCCCGTATAGTACTCGTCACTCTGCATGGTGAAACCTCAGATGTCGAGAAATTGGAAAATGTTTTGGTGTCTTGGTCTCGAATGGTGCAGGAACACCCTGACTTGAGCTCGCTCCAGACACAAGTATACGATCTCGAGGACTGGCTCGTGCAACTTGAATTCCTCGCCCAATATCTGGATATGCAGGGTCTCGACCTGCTCCGGGTACCAGTCTTGCAGCTTTTGGTCACCATTCACGAAGCTACGACGTCAATGCAATGTTCTGCCATAGTATCGAGACTCTCTGCACTTGGCACGCAGTATTCAAGACTGGGTTATTCTGGTCGCGCCGGTCTCTTCTTTCACAAGGCTCAAAAATATGTGGAATCGTCTGATATTGCTGATCCTACCAAAATTAGGTGGCAATTGTCTCACGCTGAATACGCACTTGTGAATAGGAACATCAGTGTCTGGTAAGTAGCATCAATTTAATTCAACGGCATATACTAACATTGTGTAGTAAGAAAAATCTCACTGAAGCGGAGCAGCTTTATGATAGCAGCGTCAAGTTAAAGTCTGGAAAAATCGGAGCTCGGGCGTTGAGCGAGCAGTCCCAGCTAATAGCAGATGCGAGCTATATTCTATCACTAGTAGCACAAGCAGAAGAGCAGGCGTCAAAGGCACTCTTCTATGCACGATTAAGCGTGAAAAATTGTAATCAAGCTTGGAATATCTTGGAACGGAGTCGAACCAAACTTGGCCGGATAGCACGAAGGGACACTCCAAAGACCGAGAAGGATCACCTACCAGAGTTGATGTCAGAGCTTTCGATATCTGAGCATCAACCGGCCGAGGACACTGCAACTCGATGCTCAAGCCTCCAAACTGCAGCTTTTTGGGAACTTGTCCCTCGTCTGTTTCGGGGACTTATTCACCTGACCTCGATCCTTGCCCACCATGGTCTTATACCAGAGGTACTATATTACCTCGGAAGAGCAAAGAAAATTGCTGAAGCCGTTCATGCTCCGTGTCTCATCGGTCAATGCTTAGCACTCATGGGGCAGTTTCGCAACCGCCAAGGAGAAGTCGTGAAGGGTGCTTTGCTGCTACAACAAGCGGAAAAGGTCCTACCTGGAATGCCGCACGATCAAAGATTTGCTGCAGTACAATCGGTCTTGGCCGTTCACTTCGCCAAAGGCAGAGAACCACAGGCTGGAGAGACTGCTTTTGCAACAGCTGAAAAGGTCCTCCAGCAGCTGACGACAAAAAGCTTTTTGGAAAGCCTAAGCCATAAGCGGCCCAAGACAGAAAGCCTTACTATGCAAATGGAAATGCTGATCCTTGGGGGAACCAAGCCAGCACGTCAGGCTGGAACCAATCGGGGACGCGCCGTTACCAAGAAATCTGTTAGCAAGCCAGCAGCGCAGCCAATACCTTCGCAGCACACGGACGAAGAGATTCCGGCCATTGAAGCGATTTTGTTGAATCGTATGAAGGGGGAATTCCTTCGAGCGCGCATCTTAGCATTGATTCGGGAAGAGCGCGTTGACCGAGCTGCAAACCTGCTCGAAGATGCAGCAGCGTATCCCAGTGACCAACAGGGTGTCGTGCTTCAGGCGCTACTAACCGCTCGGGTACGTCTTCACCAGGGTTTGGACCAGCTGATTAGTGATCCTGTCTTTTGCGTGATTCATGAATCTACAATATCTTGTCCTTCGATAAGAACATTAGGCGAGACGCACCCAAAAATCATCTCACAGGACCCTAAGACAAGAAACAAAACCACCGCCTCTAGTAAGCAGATAATCAAGATACCAGCTAAAAAGACAAGACCTAGAAGCCCATCCATAGCTAAGGCCGAGGCTGATTTCCTACGTCTGGCGCATAGTGGCATGAAAGAAGTTCTGGGCCTGGCAAGAAGAACATCTCCAACGACAATCCTGCATGAGGTTTCCGACGTATTGGGAAGGATACTAGTCGTGCTTTCTGCCACCTCCTCGTCCGCTGCGAAAAATTCTGTTTCTGCTACTCTCTTGGCATATGTTCTAGGTACCTTACCATCGCTATGATGATGATGAATGGGAAGCTGACGTTCATCCACAGAAATGGGTAGGGTCCTTTCGATGGGCAAGGAGTCTGCAGTGATTCAAGTAGAACGGCAACTGTCGCAGATAAGGGAGGCACACCAGTGGCCTGCTGAGCGCGTTCCTGATTCTGACGAATTATTCACCATCAAGGACGATTTCGAGTTTGCAACCTTTCAAGCTCAGTATATCGACATAATACCTGCTTCTTGGACGGTAATATCAATTACCTTGAGTGAGTCCTGCGAAGATATTACGATCTGCAAGATCCGCGCCGGACAGTCTCCGTTCGTACTAAGACTGCCCTTGGAAAGGCAGAAGGACTCCCTAGAATGTGACCAAGAAGGTTTCAGCTTTGACCAAGGAAAGACTGAGCTGCGAGATATCATCACTCTTGCAAATCAATCGACACACGGGGCCGAACAGCTTTCCCACAAAGGAGCCAAGACGGAGTGGTGGGAAACACGGAATGCACTTGACGCTAGGCTGAAAGATCTACTCAACAACATCCAGACCATGTGGTTGGGAGGATTTAAGGGCATTTTCTCGCAGGAATACCAAAATTCTGACCTGTTGTTACGTTTTCAGCAATCACTCCAAAACATCCTTGACAAGCACCTGCCGTCGCGTCAGAAGTCGGGAAAGGGTCCTCAGTCTAGCCGGGTTGCCCTGGATTCACGCGTGATGGAGCTCTTCGTCGGGCTTGGTCCGCCGAGCGAGTCCAATGATATAGACCAGCCTCTACTGGATCTGTTGTACTTCGTTGTCGATATCTTGCAATTCAACGGTGAGCGCAATGCTTATGATGAGGTAGACTTTGATTCGGTAGGAGGCACTTGCGGTACAACGAAAATCCCTACGTTATGCTGACCTTGGGTAGATTACAATCGAAACCGCGGATGGTCTTCGACAATACCATCAAGCTTTTCAGGATGAGGACCACACTGACCCAAAGCAGCATACTATTCTGATCCTGGACAAGAATCTTCATTGCTTCCCTTGGGAGTCATTACCTTGCCTAAGTGGACATGCTGTGTCTAGGCTATCTTCGCTTGGCTGCTTGAGGGATAGAATACTGCAGCAAAGAAGGCAGCAAGAACAAAGAGGTACCTCGCCCGTGGTTGACCAAAGCCTTCAAGTCAGCCGCTACGGCGGGTCATGGATCCTCAACCCTGGGGGCGATCTAACGGCGACCCAAGAGAAGCTTGAGGTCCCACTACAAGGACTTTCCGGTTGGGAATCGATTGTTCAGCGAGAGCCAAATGAAGCCGAGATGAAGTCCTGCTTAGAAGCCCACGACCTTTTCCTCTACTTTGGACACGGAAGCGGCGGGCAGTACATACGATCCAGGACCATCAAGAAGCTTGAAAGGTGTGCCGTGGCCCTTCTAATGGGCTGCAGCAGTGGTGCGCTTACCGAAGCCGGAGAATTCGAATCTTACGGAACGCCGATGAATTACATGCAAGCTGGGTGTCCTGCATTGCTTGCAACATTATGGGATGTGACGGACAAAGACATTGATAGGTTTTCTTCCAGAGTGCTGGAGCAGTGGGGACTTTTCGAAAGACCTCAGCCGCAAAGCAGTCCTGTCAAGAAAAGCGCAAAGCAGAGAGGAAAGAGCAAAATCAGAGACGTTGAGAGTGCGAGGAATAGTGAGAAGGTTTCAGTCTCACTGGTTGAGGCTGTTGCGAAAGGACGGGAATCATGTAATCTGAAGTATCTAAACGGGGCGGCGCCCGTTGTTTATGGGGTGCCTGTTTATCTTTCATGATTGTGGAAAGCATTGGGCGGCACCCTTAGGGCTTTGGGTATGTAGAGCGATGAAAAAGATGTAAGAATTAACAAATGATCCCTTGCAGTCAGTCGTCTACCCACGCTACTTTGCTGTCATTGGAGTCTACTTGCGCTAGGATTTTGCCATTTCCGTTGGTGATCTTGTTGAAACGTGTCACAAGTTCACTTTAGTTCTGTCAAGACGATTGTTGTATCATGGCTGCTTCCCCTGAAGACTTCTCTATCCAACCTCTATACATTCGCAAATATGGCCAATTGTTGCTCGGCCAAAAAATAACTCATCTCGTATTTCTGCACCAAAAAAAGGCACATTCCCGTTGGATCTGGATCATACAATGTCCAAAGAGGATTGCGAATATCCTGCCCATTTCAGTCAGCCTGATCCCATCATCTTGCTCGGGCACCTGGAACCCTAACCCTCATTTGGCCAGAAACCTAGCGGAACCATCCCCGCAATGTTCCACCAACTACGTCACACCTAAAAGAATCCAAACACCAAGCAGTACTTTCAAAAACCACACTCAATCGCAGCCCAACCTCCAATTCACCATATACCTTCACAATGTCCGTCCAAACCACCGCCACGATCGCCTCCTTCGGCGGCAAACTCCTAAAATTAACCCACAATGCCACTACAACCGCCTGCAAAATGTCCTTCAACCTCTACCTCCCCCCACAAACAACAACCAACTCTCTCCGCAAAGTACCTCTCCTAATCTATCTCGCCGGCTTGACATGCACAGGCGATAATGGCGCGGAGAAAGGCTTTTTCCAGCATGCGGCAAGTCAGAAGGGGATTGCTGTATTGTATCCTGATACTAGTCCGCGGGGCTTGAAGATTGAAGGTGAGGATGAGAGTTTCGATTTTGGGAGCGGAGCGGGTTTTTATGTGGATGCGACGAAGAGTCCGTGGGATAAGGGGTATAAGATGTATAGCTATATAACAGAGGAGTTGCCGAAGACTGTGTTTGAGAATTTTAAGGAGGTGGATGGGCAGAGAGTCAGCATATTCGGGCATAGTATGGGCGGACATGGCGCTTTGACGTTGGTATGTTGTTACGAATATCACAGAGGGATTCAGACTGCTTTAGCTGACCAAGGTGGTGTGATCAGTTCCTCAAAAACCCAGGTAAATACAAGTCCGTTTCCGCCTTCGCTCCCATCGCCAACCCCAGCAACTGCCAATGGGGCCAAAAAGCCTTCTCCGGCTATTTCGGCGAAGACAATAAATCCGCTTGGTCCTCCCACGACGCCACTGAGCTTGTGAAGAACTGGAAAGGCGACCCCCTAGACATCCTGATCGATGTGGGCACAGCGGATAATTTCTACAAGCAAGGGCAATTGCTGCCGGAGAATTTTGTGAAGGCGGCAGAGGGGAAGGGCAAGATTAATGTTAGGTGGCAGGATGGGTATGATCATAGCTATTTTACTATTGCGAGTTTTGCCGATGATCATGTTAATCATGCTGCGAGGTATTTGTTGGAGAAGGCGTAAGTCAATCATGCCGGTGGTGAAGGTGGGGTGGGGTATGTTTGCTGAGGGGTGTACATTAATAGGGGTACAAAGCTATGAGTAGACAAGCCGAATCAAAAGCCAGGATTGCATTGGATGAATCACCGGTGCACAAGGGTCATGGCATGAGTCTTCGATGTTGAACGGTCATAGAAGACATTTTATGCTCGTTGTTCTTTGCATTACCTGATCCGGCTCGCCCAAAACGTGGTGTCGTAGCCAACCCTCGCCGTTCCTAGAACCGTTGCGCTCTAAATGCTTTGCTATCTCCGCACGCTATGCATATCTGAGTCTGTAAATCGAAGAAGGATACTAGCTAGCTGGCTATTTCAAGCTAGTATTTTTGAACCTCTTAGCAAGTAGTTCACCATCTGGACTAAAGCCGTAACCCGAACTTGATTCGAGGGATGAAGGCGAAGGACGCTTGGGGGGACGCTCACCACTCTCCTGCAATATGGCCAGCAGGGTAGCCCAGCCGGGTGTCTCGACTAATTGAAACCCGTCTGCGAGGTCATGAGTACGTGCGACACGGCAAAGTATCGCTTCCTCTTGCTATAGAAGATGACAATCAGTATCACGGGCTTTTGGGACGGGGTGTGTGGGAGCAAAGCATACCTTGCTAAGTATGCCCATGCTGTGGATGAAGCATAGCAGGTGAAAGTCAGAGATCGCTTTAACGCCCTTCTCCCGATCGATACTTCCACTGCTCACACCGAGCTGTGCGGCGACCGACTTCCATTCTTGGCTTTGGCCCATAGCTTCGCGGTTTTCGATGGTAAAATTCGAATGATTGAACATTGGCAAGGATTCAGTAGGGAAACCATGGGTCAGTGTGACGAGGAGGTATTCGACTGGGAAGCTTGGCTTCGCGTTTTCTTGGACGCTAGCACCGTACTCGTTGATTCTTCGATAGAAGACTTCAGGGATGTATCGTGTTCGGCTTGAGGATCCATCATCATCGTCTTCGCTGCGGACGATCATGACTGAGGGATCAGCTGACGCTTCGACGATGTCGGCTCTGACCATCTCCACTGCTGAATTCGAGACTTGATATGCTGTGATTGCGATGCCCCCATCTTCATCCCCACTTAGTACGCAGGTCACAAAGTCCGAGCCGAATCTGCCAGTATCACTCCACTTGGTAGCCTTGGGATGCTGAGCCTGTAATCGTGCTGCAAAGCAAATCTCCAGGGATGAAAGATAGTAGGAATCGATATGTCGCTTGCAAACGACAGTCCCATCTCCAGCACCAGCATCAATCAGATCTGTGAAAATGACTCCGACTTTTTGCAGCCCACACAAGCGTGCCACTTCATTCACATCCTTTTCGTTTTCCCACTCATGCAGAGTGCAGCCGTCTAATTCATCGATCTGTGGTGCCTCGTAGATAGCTTCAACAACAGCCTTTACGCCTAATGGAACTTCCGTGTATTCTTCGTAGTGACCGTACAGATAACCTATTCGCTGTGAACCTGATGCTCGCCAGAAGTCAAGAAGAGAGTTGATGAGGGAGGGCGATGCGAACTCGACATGATCTACCATTCGGAAGGGCTGAGCTTGTAAGGTAATAGCGCTAGGCTGACACTTTGTGCAGATACCGTCAGGCCATTGGGGATGACCTGACGGACAATCTCGCTTGACGCGATAGTACGGTTCGCTGAGCGGAGGCATATATGAGGATTTGAGTTCGGGCTTGTTGGTGGCGGAATTGATTTTTCGAAGGTGTGAGTGGAATGATAGATGTTTTATCTTCCTCTCTTCAAGGTACTTTAGGTTGTATGGCTCAAGGGGCATGCAGTAATCACACATTCCTTTCTGACCATGTCTGCACATCTTTTCGTCTCTTCGCCGTGGTATTTTGCCATCTTGCTTGTCTAATCGATTGTCCACTTCTGACTGCTGAACTACATCCCAAGGGTTCTTGATGGTGGATGTAGGGGAGGTTTGAGGTGGGGGAGCAACAGGGAAATCTTCGGTAGATATGACAGCCTGGCCATTCAGGCGGTTGGAGGAGTTGTGTGGCTGTGAGGCTATTGGGATGGAGACAGTGGAATGGCCGTTCATGGGAGGCTGTTCGGTGTATTTGATGAATAGCTTGTCTCCATGACTGGGTGACACAGTTTAGCCACACGTAATATCATGGCTGAGAGGCATCACATACTTCAAACCAACTCTCTGCATAGGCACGCCTTTGAGAGAGCTCAGAAGTCGGTCTTCCCCTCCAGCAGGTTTGTTCGAAAGAATGATGGAGCGAGAGTCGGCGTCTTTGGGTAGTTTGTCGAGGATCTAGAGGGGCTTCAGTCATACCGCCTTGTGTTCGATCTCCTACCGATGCTTACCCCAGGGAGCATTGAAGTAAAATCATCGGTGGGGTCAACAGTCATTCTAAACTGCCCACTCTTGCTCTCGAACCGGAGAAGAACAGAGCGTGTAGGTGCCATGGCGGTGTCAGTGTAGTTGCTTAAGGCAGAGGATGGGACGATGATAATACATCAGTGATGGAACACAGAGGGGAGCACGTGGGAGAACATGATGAGGGAGAAGATTTCCGAAAACACTTGCGAGAATGATACCGAGGGCAAGCTACAACACGTATATTCGGCGTCGGGTAATATTCGGCCCGATGACGCGGGTAAGAAATGTGTGGTGTTCTTTGAGTGTTCGCAGCTTGAAGTTCACTATTCAGTTCCGCATCATGTCCTTGACGAAGACTTCGAAGTCTACCTTTCAAGACTACTGGATCTCTCCATCATGAGTCCTTGAATTGCGTCTAAGAACCTTCACAATCAATCTAGCCTCGACTCCTCAAGAAAGGGGCTCCACAAGCGAAACACACCTCCATACTAGATAGTCCTGCGTAGCTCAGTCAAACATGGTGGACCTCGTTGGGCTCGTGATACCTTTTGCATACCTGGGCATACTCGTTATCTCCCTAGCGACCTTCTCCTCCCTCTATAGAAAGCGAAAAGCAGGTAAGCTTGGGAGAGCTGCATGAATATTGATTTTAGCAGGGGCTGACAATTCCTAGCGAAATCTACATCATTAGAGTCATGGTTCGGTCCGCATGTGCAACGAAATATCTACCTCTCCCTCCTACACCTCGAACCCCAGCCCGGGCAAGAGAAAGCCACACCTGTACCCGATAGCATACTCAAGGCTGCACTGCTGCAAAGAGCATGTGAAGACATTAAGCGAATATTGGCCATAAGAAGCGCAAAGCAACCTCTAGGGCAGCTGCTACAAAGGGGTAGCGTTGGAGATGAGCTGTGGCAAAGGCTCTTGAGGGCGGAGAAGGAGATCGAAGCTGAACTGAAGGATGTCGTGGAAGAGGTAGGGTACCTGTGGAAAGTCTGCTTTTCATCTCTGACGACTGTACAGGCGAACGCTTTAGCCACGAACTGGGGACAAACAATCTTCCAGAGCGCCAATGAGATGGTTAACAATGCCACCCTCCGGGAGAAGGTTGCCGAGCTACAGGCAAAGGGCAAGGCAGATCGAGAATGGTGGGACAAGGAGAGAGCGAGTATCAAATCAAAGTTCATGCAAGAGTTGGATGAAGACAAGCCCGCTGAGAGTTCGAAAGGTACAGCATCAAGGGGTGTAAATAGCGATGAAGATGCAGTGTTTGTAGAGGGTGGAGGCCCGGTGTCAGCGGGATCGAAAGGAGGGACGAAGAAGAAGAAGGCTAAAAAATAGCTGATAGAAAGTCCTCGTTCTCACGCATAAGTATCACCTAGTGCGATGTTTACTTTTCCAGCGCTTTGCTAAAAGAAAAACCACTGCTTAGGGTACAGGTGCCCGAAATGAGATCCGTTGGTACTCTCAAATACAAGAAGTGCCTCATAATCACAACGCGCTGAGCAGGATGTAAGTGCATCAATTTAATCTGTCAGGTTCAGTGGGAGCCTTTTAGAGCCAGGAGCGTCAGCAAAATGACTGGTTAACATCTAGCAGTAAAAGGACTTATCTCTATGTTCACTGTCGCGGAGCCGTTCATTCGATAATTCCGACAACAGCGGGTACAGTAAAATTCCGAGGCGAGAGTGCTGTTCAACTAACCGTGTTACGCTCCTGAATAGCAGGAAACGCGCTTCCACTGACTCTCGCGAAGCACATAGTGCCTGCTATATCATGAAGGCTTGACTAGCATGATGGCTCACAGAATAAGTTCAGCCACACAGCGCTTCCATTTGTGGGAGTCACAAGCCCCGTTGAGACCATTCTCAGCTGGTCGGTTTCGAGTATCGCACCTCCGACGCTTCTCTAACGTAGAATAATGCATTCTTGCGGTACCTTTCGAGCTTTAACGCTACCAATCTGTATCATACTTCGCAGGTCTTCCCATTTACCCAGGTTCATTTATAAGATAATTGCGAAGCAATGTCTTTGTGATGGGGCACGGGATCCTTTGCTCGGCGGCCTCAACCGTAATAAGCCTCCACTCCAAAGGCTTTGCGCAACGTCGAAGCGTCTTCAGCCTTCAGACAGCAAAGCGGATCCCCTAGCAGAGATCTTGGTTGGCTCGACGCATATGCTCAATGCTTCGGTTTTATGCAGCAGAGCTACACGGTCATCTCAATCGGAAAAGAAACGAACCTATAAGCAACAACAGAAATTGTGGCAAGGAACAATATCAACCGCAGCAAGGCGATCGAAGAGCGGGATCTCTTCTGCGATTTTGAGTGGCAGGCCAGATTGACTGCAATAATGCATGGTGCTTTTGGGGTACATGTACCTTGTGGCCACGTTTTAAATAAGCCGCTGTGCCTCACCCATATTTCACTGAGCCGACAATGCCGACTTCTTTATCTTTGCGTTGGTTCCCTCATGGTAACTCCATGTACGGAAGACAAGCCTTGAGAATGTGCAAGGACCGAAAGTTTGAGCCTACTATTTTCTGACCGACACCATAACATCATCTGATCATCCATCATCCTCTCGTATAACGATGAATTTTACAAATCCATTTCTCCCGATTATTCGACGAGAATGTTTCAAGACCCGATATCCTGCATCATCCAAAGATCGGGAAGACCAGCGACAAGATGTCCAGCGGCTTTATGCCTATGAGCAAAAGCCGCTGCGCCCGGTGATGGCCGAGACGACAAGTTTGTACAGCTTCGAAGCAAGGTAGACAATAGGTTTTACCCTCAGTAGCCAAAAAAAGATATGTGAGTAGGCAACGACAACTCAAGCGAAGAATCACAGAGTGGCATTTGAACAAGAACGTCAAGGACTTTGAGATGAGGAATTTACTGCGCAAACAAAGTAGACACTTGAGCAGAGGCAAAAAGAGCATTTTCTTTATTAGAGGTCGGCAAGTAGATCACAGGAAGATCGAAAGATTCTCACGCCGAAAGAACGTTAAGGAGAACAACTGTACTAGTGACAACGTCGCAGGTCAGTTGGTTTCTAAATCTACACTATACTCTGCTGACTACTATCAGGGCTACCAGCACATGTAAGGTGTATGACTCCAGACAAGACAAGGCCAAGATCACCAGCCCGGATGAGTGACGGCCAGGACAGCGCCGAATTTTGCACGCGACGAGGTTCAGAAGGGGACCAAAACCCTGACGTCGACAAGTAAGAGAGACAGCAACACCTGAGCACTTCCACATCCGTTGTTCTTGTGTATAACTCAGCATTCCTTGGCTTCGACGAAGGGCTACCGCAAAAGGACATACCGTTCAACAGGGAGAGTGACATGATCGCGCAACGATCCCGTGTCGAAGAGAGTCTAGGCATACCAGCCGAAAGGGAAAAGCGCATGGTAATGCAATTGCCCCATGCCAGAAAGAGCCTTCTCCGTGCTCTCCCTGATTCCAGAGCGTATTGAGAATTATGTAAAAGCCAGCATCCAGGATCGAACGTACTACAGTGGACCAATGCCCATCATGATCTCAAAGTCATTAACAACGTTGCCAGACATTCTCCAAGCAGATCTTACAAACCTGCTCTATTTCCACCATTCCATCAATAATACGGCTAGACTACTTGTTGATAATGACGATCTTGAAAACCCCTTCAGGACACTCTTACCATACAGTAAGCACCGTTTAGCCAACTTCAATGCGTCACATTACGTTGAACTTGACGCCGGGTTCCCGTTCTGGCAAGCTGACTTTGTTGTGGTTGCAACGTCGGATCCCGATATGTTGTTGGTGTTGCTTGCTTACTCCGTGTTCCATCGTGCAGCATACATAGGTCACGAAACCCCAAAGGAACGCATCGATGTTTATCTCAGGCGAGTCCGTCTAGAATTGCGACAAACAACCGAGCATCAAACAGGAGTAGCCTCTATGGCAGTGGTTGCTATTGCCATCATACTGGCGTCAATGATCTATAAAGATCTCTCTAATATTGAATGCAAGCTGTTGTCCATAGCCCCTATGGACTGCCATTTGAAGGCGGCTAACAGCATTCTCAAATGGCCTTTGTTGATCAAATCAGACAGGAACAACCGGATTCTGTTGTTTTTGAATGAATGGCTTTTCGAGTTGGAGAGATTTAGCATTTGGTCCCTGAAAGATATTGGTAGGTCCGCCTGATTAAAAGACTAAGGTACATCCTGGTGTAATCATCTAGAGTCTGCTTGGTCTCTCACAGAAGACACCTTACTTGAACCCATTGCCCGTGTCAAATGCTCGTAGTACGAGATGAAACAGTTGCTCAGTCTTGACTTTTCATCGTACTGCAAGGAAGAGTCTTAATTCTCGACGAGAGCATTGGATTTTGAATCCTCAATGTCCAGCCTTTCAGGAAAGTCAAAGGAACCGTTTTTATGGCGGAGCAGCTCCGAATCCGTGGTCATAACGTCGCAATGTCAAAAGCTGTCTTGAAGCAAGCGACGGTATCATGTAACCGAATATCATGACCAGAGCTGTCTACCCCACAATCACGATCGCGCCACTTCAAGGAATTTAGCCGATCTAACCAGGCAGCAAAGATGTTATGGAGAGCATAACAGACTTTAAGATATGGTTGGGGTTCAACAGCGGTGTTCTACTTCTTCGTAGCAAGGAGCAGCACCACTGGCCATGCAATCTTTGTCTTACTTCCCCTACCTCCCATTGCCTCCTCCAACTCTTCATACATGGGCTTCAGCTGAGCATCAGAATATCATCCTTGTTCTTCCACGGAAACTGGGCATCGACAAAACCCTTGACCCATTCGATTCCACAGTCTTCCTTGGCCCAAAACTCCCTGTCAATTCGCTCCTCTACCTTTTCCCCAGAAGAGACACGCGACTTGTGATCGACGTTGAAGTCGAAAAATTCTTCACTAAGAAAAGATAGAGGCTGGTCATTATTTCACTTGATGCGCTGAACATCGGACCAGGTCTCTGATGGGAACGCGACGTTATCAAGCCAAGATGCCAGCGTTACAAAGGCTGGCTCCATTGGCGTGCCCTTGAGGGGGTAGATGCGCTCGAAAGCTTTGGCGACGAGCTTGTTGTAGATTTTCTGACTCTTCTCCTGGCCCTCGTCGGCGAATATTGGCCTGCCATAGAACCAAATCGCCAAGGTGCCTGCGCATATTTCGTAGTCAGTATGCCACTTTCTGGGGGGAACAAGCAGAGATTAGTCATATTGGATGGTCGGAGATGCAGGAATGAATGGAACATGTCTGGCGAGGTTTAGGAAAAAGTACTCCCAAGACAAGGGCTTGCTACCCCAAGAACGTAATGAATGAAGACCTATCACTCCAAAATCGAAGAGCTTGTACCCCAAATAAGGCTTGCTACCCAATATATAGGGATAGGTGGGAAGTAGCCACTTCAAAGGTACATACCTCCCGGTCTCTTAGCTTTTCGAACACAGCAAATGCCTTCTCCGCATCCATTAACGGGATACATTCCGCCAGAGTTATCATATCGACTTTGCGTTGCTGATCAGATACTGTCACCTCTAACAGATCTTCTGCTCGGCATTGGATGAATGTGACATCTGAGTTGTCCATGCGTTTCCGTGCGACAGCAACGTGGAGATGACTGGGATCACTGGCTACGACGTTACTAAAGCGTTCATTGAAGATTTTGGCAACATTGCCAGGCCCAGTGCCGACGTCGTGCGCGCAGGTCCAATTATTGCTGTGGCTACCATGGTAGGTCCAGATCAGGCTGTAGAGATCGGATATGGTGTAATCCGGTCTGTGAGTAATGTACTTCTCCCTACGCACGTGACGATGTCAGTATATTGCATTGCAGATCAATTGAGCAGTGTCAAGATATAGCAAGGGGTTGCAATCGAGCATTCGCCCTCAAGTTATGGCTTGCTACCACTATTGGAGCCGAAATATACGTACCAATCGAAGTCAGCGCCGCCATTGAAAGAGCTAGGAGTCGAGGATGAGCCCATCCTTGAAACATGTTTGACAACGGAATTGCAGATTTCTGAGTAAGAAAGTGCTCGGCTATAATACAAACTTGAAAGGCCAGAGTCCCGGAATGCCAAGATGCTTCATCTAAAAAGCAAAAAGTGATAGCGGCGCAGTGTCATTTCATAGCGCTTATCATCTTCACAATCGAGGGTCCAGATGGGTCCTTGGCGTCTTCCATTAGATGCTAATGAATGTGCAACCGGAATAAAGTGAAGTAAGCGTGGCAACGAAGGTAGTAGGTTGTTCCTAAGATCCGCAAAAGAGATGGTGTCCGAGATTTTAGGCTACGCTATTTTTGGATTTGACGAGGCAATGCGGCAATGCGATCGTTCTTTCATAGCGCGTCTGGTCCCCGCGAGCGGTAAGAAGTGTTCCTGCTGATACAGTGATAGAGACACTCACCAGTCTCCTGTGCCGTTGGTCACCCACAATACATGAAGATAACCATACGCAAAAGAAAGTAACCCTTCGGGTATTGTAGCCGGACACCCTCTTCTCCCCGAAAGCGCTGTCTGATGAGTCTTTGGCTTTGTTGTTTTGGCCCTTTCCTGAATTCTAATGGAGGTCTGAAAACACATGAATCGGGTTGACTCGTATGATTGCCCATGAATCCTACACATAACCTCGTACAAGCGCGTCGCAAAGGATGAGAAATTTTCTACTCTGCGAGGAGAAACAGTAGGGTTCGTAGCTGCAAATGCCTACATAGCGAAAAAAAACCCCAACTTCACTTCCTTCGCTGAATAACAATGAAATGCAGCCCTGGTATAGCATAGATGAAGAAGTCAGAGAAGCTTATCTTCCATATTGATTAGAATACAAAGTGAAGCAAAATCTTCAAGCATACGGAGCGTTTCGTACCCGCTCTAATAACACATCATTGGAGTGCAAGACAGATTAATAGCGTTACACGTACCTGATCCCGGATTACTTATCTTTGGTGTCATATCACAAGGTCTAAGCAAACCCGCGTGTTTGATCTTTGAATCCAGCTCCTTGGACTCAAAACCAGTACCTTCCGATTGGTAGCTGAGTACATTCTACAGAGAAGATTTTCACAATGGTTTTGCTGGAGGTAGAGCAAAAGTTCTACTGGACTGGAGCAAATTTCATTTGGCTTCAGCGTAACCTAGGACGTCCTCCCTTCAAGTCGATGGCCAATACCAAGGGCGAAACCTTTCAAGATACCTACTACGACTCACGCCAAAGGCTGTCCAGTAGTGGACTGTGGGTCCGCAAGCGCGAGTACCCCGGGTCTGTGAGCCTAGGAATGCCTTACGGCACCGTCAAATGGGAAGCCAAACAGATGAAGCACGGTGGCTCTCGGCTTCGCTCGACGTTCGAAGAGACTAAAGATCCGAATAAAATCCTCAACATGGTGCACAAAATTGTGCCAGGATACCTTGGGTCATGTAACAACTTTGGGCTGGATGAGCTATGCCGATTCAAGACCTCTCGATACTCCTTCCTGGCAGACAACAAGTTCACAGTTGTGCTCGATAACACTGATTTCGGACATCAAGTCGGCGAAGTGGAGTTGCTGGCAGAGGATGCCGACAAAGCTCATAGGGACATCGATGCTTTCTTGATGAAATACGCATGGTTCTTTGATACAACCAAGCCGAAAGGCAAGTTGACAGCGTACTTTGAAGAGTTCGGGTATCCCGAGGAGAAATCACCAGAGGTATTTAAATGCTTCACCCCTCCACACTGCCAATATGTCCTAATTCGATGATACAGGAGGACCATTTGTGGGGTCCTAGATCTTCCCATGGCTCTAGCTAGCCGCATCCTATGGAGGATGGTTGGTCAGTGTATCGTGGTTGGGGCATTGAGGGTGTACACATGGCGGCAACGCTAGAGTAGACAAAGGATGAAAGAGCGTTCACAATTGACAGATAGGCTAACGCTTGCTTTTTCATGGTAGATTGATTCATGCATACAGTATCGGGGGAAAATGACAGGGACAGGAATTTGAGGTCTGCCCACCAGTCTCTTAATTCCTAAGCCCGAGTATTAATATGTCTTGTAATTATGATGACTGCTAAAACATATCACCATTGCCCAACAATCCCTCCAATGGACGATCCTGAACCACCGCCAACTCCACTCCCTCCACCCTTTACCTACACCTCTCCACCCCCGACCCTCCTAACGCAGGGCGCCGAAGCCCTACTCTACCAAACCCATTTCCTCACCCCCTCCTACCCCTGCGCACTCAAATACCGGCCATCAAAACCCTACCGCCATCCCACCCTCGACAAGCGCCTCACGAAACACCGTATCCTTAGCGAAGCGCGAACCCTCGTCAAATGCCGTCGCGAAGGTGTGAGCGTGCCTGGCGTTTTGGCGTTGGATGCGGAAGGCAGTGATGGCGGTAAGGGAGGTTGGATGATGATGGAGTGGGTTGAGGGGAAAACTGTGAGGCAGACCTTGGTGGATGGGGCGAGGGGGAAGAAGGAGGAGGTGGTGGAGGGGTGGGAGGAGGGGGTGAAGGGGTTGATGGGGAAGATTGGACGGGCGGTGGGGAGAATGCATGAGGTTGGGATTGTGCATGGGGATTTGACTACTAGTAATATGATGCTACGACCGCTCCCGGCGACACAACAGAATGGTGACATTGGAGACGGAGAGCATGTGGGGAGTTCCGGGGAGAGTTTGGAGGGAGAGATCGTGCTGATTGATTTTGGACTTGCGGGGCAAAGTGTACAGGATGAGGATAAGGCTGTCGATCTCTACGTGCTGGAAAGGGCATTTGGGAGCACGCATCCAGAGGCAGAAAAATGTTTCCAGGAGGTGCTGAATGTTTACGGACAAAGCTACAAAGGTGCCAAGGTGGTGCTGAAGAGGCTAGAGGAAGTAAGGATGAGAGGGAGGAAACGAAGCATGCTTGGTTGAGGACTCGAACTTCAGCTCCAACATCAACAATTCAGAAGCCAGAGATGTTGACTGAAGCACTACCGGGTTCTATACAAAAGTGCTTCACGAATATCCGGTTCCTAGTGGGTCAAAACTCCAACATCGTGGTATATGGAACGCCAGACTCCACGCTTGTTGTTGGTATGGATTGATTGGATATACAGAAGATCCGGAATTCCATCATGCAGCCTTCAATCCCGGACCTCAGCCATGGCGAAGTAGCCTTTGTTCTCGATCACGCCTCGATCTCGGACGACTGCAGTATATTTCACCACCCATTGTGGCTCAACTTCACCCTTCAAGCCATCCGAGCTTCCGTCATGTCCAGTAAGCACGCCAGCACCCTTCTCACCAGTACCGAGCAGCTCCCTCACGGTGCCACTTGGAAGTACATTGGTGCAATCATTGTGCGTCAGGAGCTCTATCTTCTCTTGCTTGGCATATAGGATCAATGATTTCGGCACCACACAACAGTCGCGCACATTGATCTGGTCCACTGAAGGCCGGATCTTGGTTCGGGGTAAGAACTTCTGCAATCGCTCGCTGCCAAATTCCGAAACACCTATCTGCAGTGCGATGCCTTTCTCATGAAGATATTCGAGAGCTTTCCAAGTCCCTGCCATTGCATTCAGGTCTTCGCCTTCGCCGTTTGGACTCCAGTTCGGCTCTTCCTCCTCTTCATCTTCGTCATCCGCATCGAATGAGACCCCAGGGAACGAGACAATCAACAGGTCTATTGAGGGCATATGCAATTCCTTGAGCACCAGATCTACCGCCTCTTGCGTATGGTTGCGTCGTTCTGACGCTGATGTGTGTGGGAGGAAGAAAAGCTTTACTGTGATGTCGTACTGTGACCTTTCTTCTGCCAACCCTGAGTGCGAGAAGTCTATCGAAGGCACGAACAGCGAGCCATTTTCCCGAGCCGTCCATGTCGAATATGGAACACTTGGCGAGATGCCATTCGTTGCTGAATAGGGAGACGAGGGATGAGAGGAGCCATTGGTTACTGGGTCGAACGCTTGTTTGGAGACGAGGAAGTTTGAGCGGAGAGCATTGATCAGCTCGACGTTTGACTTCTCTGAGGCTGGCCTGCGTGTAATAGAGACTTCCCCATTCATGATATTGCTACCTCGGGTCAGCAATGGTGTGATTGTCTGGGCCGAAGGGGACCCACGATGTTGAGAGGATTAGTTTCGTCATGGTGACTGCGGGCCTCTTGGGGCCGAAGACTCGGGCCCTGAGGCTTCTGGCCCTGGATCTGAAAGCTGGGAAACAAGGCAAACAAGGCCTTCCCTTTGTTTCTTTGTATGATCGTGTGGTTTTGCTCGAACTTCAGGGTAAAGACAAAGCTTTGTGATATTCAGATTCTACACGTCATAGTTACTAATACTTAATGAGATACTTAAGGACGGTCCAGATCTCAAGCTCAAGACCCTATTATATTGAAATTGCATACCTCGAATGGAGCACATTGGTGTGTTGTTGCGGGGCGCGGCTTGTTTCCGCGAATTTGATATCCCGCCAATTCACCGCCTAATTTACGTTCTCCTGCAGGCATTGACCGTCAGGATGGCCATTAAGTGAGCTAATAATCAGGATCTGGGTGCTCAATGATGGAGATGCTAATTGTCATCCAGCTACCTCATCCTCCTGTCGCGGCAGGGCAAAGTCGTATGCTACTTACTCGTCTCCCACCTGGCTGCCATCCAAAGCTAAATCATTTCTTACAACAGCGCCTTGCAAAATGGTTCACAACCCTCTCTCCTAAAGAGAAAGCCAAGATCATCAAAGATGTCTCCCAACTTGTTCTGTCAAGGCGGACACGCATGTGCAACTTCCTCGAATACAAAGGTCGAACCCGACCAATGCAGGCTTCTGCGTTGAATTAAGCTAACCTCAAGGTTCAATAGACTCCAAAGTCGTCTACCGCCGCTACGCCTCCCTCTTCTTCATTGCCGGCTGCTCATCGACGGACAATGAGCTCATCACACTTGAGATAGTCCACCGCTACGTCGAGCAGATGGACAAGTATTATGGCAATGTCTGCGAGCTGGACATCATCTTCAACTTTCAAAAAGCCTACTTCATATTGGATGAGCTTTTGTTAGCGGGAGAAATGCAGGAAAGCAGCAAGAAGAACGTGCTGAGGTGCATAAGTCAGCAGGACAGTCTGGAGGATATGGAGGTACGTTTTACGATGTGGCAGAGCACGGATCGTCTCTTTGTGGCTTGGCCCGTCAAGATCATTCACTACCATGTTCACTATGTATCCTGGAGACTGACAGTCTCGGGTCCCAGGTTGAGGATGAAGGGATTACTAAAATCATGTGATGGTTCTACAATACTGGAACTTTGTATATACTCGTCGCTCTCGACGCTTTTGGAAAGTGGTACCACAATAACGCCGTACAATGCTAACGCTACTTTGCTGGACTGCAGGCAGATATGTTAATCGTGGATGGTCTACGCAGCGCTGGGATGCTCTAATACATACACCCAGGCATGAGGACTACAGTGACCCTCAATGGCGTTACAACGGAACAGAACAGATAATGAGAAATGAAGGTTCTCCGATCATGCTCTCTACCAACTCCGTCACTGCCTCTTATTGGCATTGGTCGTGAGACTGACATGTTTTGTTTTCACCATCGCTTCCAGATCATACAACGATTGATTCAGCGAAGCTTGTGGCTCAAACTAAAGGGCAGCAGGTGTGTGTTCGCTCCGGGTGTACACAATAGAAGACCCAGCCGATATCATCCACGGGGATCACACCTTCTCACCGACCACTAATACATGCCATCGTTCCACTAGACGCTCGATGATACCCCATACACGCTTCATTCTCAGCGATTGCTTCGGGCACGAGGCTGCGCCTCATTGGTAGCAAAATGCGCCAAGAGGTTCGGCCCAACTAACCCTAAAACGCCGATCGCGACTCCCCATCTTGTTCTTCGGAGGAGTCAATACCCTCTTTCGTCATCCGCACCATCTCGACAAACATCTAACAACATGTCGCGACCCCGCAAAGCTGTTTGTGAAGGTTAGGCGTCATCGCCTTGCCGGCATTCACAGATCAAAAGTCGTGCGGTCGGATCCTTTGTTAGTACGGGTAGCCTGCCACGGATCTCACCTTCACTATTCGGTCAGCTGCGGCCAGTACCTTCTATACCGCAATCGACATACAAGCGTGACTCAGCTAGATCCTGGGTCTTGCGCTCCACTTGACCAGGAAACCACTCCTGAAATCAACCTGTACCCGCTCAAGTAAAGCCGCCCTCTGTCTAACAGTGCTGTGCGATCTATTAGTTAACAGACTCCAAATGGCCTTCCCTCCAAATTCACAATGAAGGTGAGTTAGCCCGCAAAGAAGTCATGACCTTGCGTCTGGTTCCGCCAGACAGCGCAGGAGAACTTCTTTCCTATGCCGATACAATAGCTAACCTCTGCTGCTTTAGTACCTCCCTCTCAGCGATTTCGACGATGTTACTAGTGCCCTCAATTTCGATACAGCCGACTGCCATGTCATAGGCGGCTGCGATCTCTATACTACGAAAGCCGCAGGGGCGGACAAGAAACTGTACAAGAATATCGAGAACTCACTAGAGTCGCAGTATGCATCTCTCCTGAGCTTCTCAGCCAGTCTCTCCACACAACAGGCAAAAGCAGCCGGGTCGGCCCTGAATCTGTCGCGCGCAAGTCCGTTCGGACCCCTCAGCCAGATATCCAGTCGCCGCACCTTCGCTTACTTGATCGCAACACTGAATGCAAGCCATCCAGACTATGATTTCTCTCATTGCCTTCGCCCGTCGGACTTTCGTCGCGAGAAGAGCTTGAAGAAGGTGATGAACATGATTGACACTACACTATACAACTTACGCCCCAGATTCTCCAGCTCTCTGCCCGATCAGAACCCTCACTGGTCGAACACCGTTCTGTCAACCGTACCTCAAACCCCTCACGGAAGCGAGAAATGGAATCCGCGTATGTGGCGTTTGATCGACAACGAGATGAGCCTCAAGGAATGCAGCATCTACTGCTACTCGCCGGAAGAAGACCCATACGATGGCGAAGAAGGGGCATTGTGGACATTCAACTATTTCTTCTTCAATAAAGAGAAAAAGCGAGTCTGCTACCTGAATCTGAGAGGCTTGAGCATCATCGGCAACAGTCCGCCCCAGAAGACACCAATCAAAACCAAACGACCCGCAAGTGGAACATGGAGTATCGACGAAGAGACAAGCAAGAAGCGCGCAAGATACTGGCTTGGCGATCGCGCTGGTGATGCAGAGTGGGTGGCCGATGGGGAGGACGAAGAGCTGAGCGGTGATTGGGATGAGGAAAACGTCGAGGAAGCTGAAGTGCTAGACCAAGGGGATGAACCAATGTCTAGGTTCGTGCTCTCCGATACTGATAGTGGCAATGGTAGTGGTAGTGGAAGCCCCCGCAAGGGGAGAGGCCGCAGAGGGAGTTCCGCGAGAGGAATTAGTGAGGAGATTGTTGGGAAGATGGATCCTTGATTTGATTTTATGACGCGTAATAGTGGTCGGGATTGTGTTGAGCTTGGATCTTGGTGTACTGGGGATTATTTACGATGGTGTTCTAGCGGCTTGCGAACATAGGGTAGGGATGTATTGGAAATTGCTGTTGTAACACCAGGGGTATGATATCAGCGTGAGGCGTTGGGGTGTGGTGCCCCATTGCTGTCAGTATTTTTGACTAATACGTAACAATTTCCCTAAGTTGCTTCACTTACCTTCATCACTATGCTCTGGCAGCAGATTTACGGACGCAGTGTTGGTCCTTTGTCGTTACTCAATAATTTGGTACTCGAAATGCCACGAGATGCTACGAGGTTCTGCAAATCTTGAGCACCTTGACGCCAGCGTTTTCGACTTTGCGTCGATACTGCCCTGGACCTTAAGTACGCCAATTTTGGGCTCTGATACTAAAACTTGTACGAATAAAAGCAACCTGGAAGAGCAGATGAGTTTTGCTATGTTCGTTAATGGATTAGGTCACCTTGTTCGGCACTAGTGGGAAATCAAATCCTGACTTGGTGCTGCCATTTCGATAGTCATGTTGAAGCCTTTCTACTATACCAAGATAATAATATCCAACTTGGGCGGAGCTGCTAACATTTGATGCGGAATGTCTTGTAGAAATGATTGGAAAATATCATTGTTTAAGATCATTCATGCTGCTTTTCAAATCTGTCATAGACCGCCTTCACAGAAATGCAGATATATATACAGTCAGGGTTGTCAATGTGTTCCGGAGATTGCAAGGTTTTCTATTTCGTGTCTGATTTTAATCGAAAGCAAGCCCCGTGCCATAGTACATCAGCTGATGCAAGAAGTGTCAAACCTCGTTGATGAATAGCAGGCGCTTACACATCCTTGAGACCCATATCAGACGCAGGTGTCACCTCTTAGACAACCAAGGCCTTTCCCAAACGTTCAGGTACCCCGATTGACTTGTATTGGACCCAGAAATTACCATCTGGAGTCCACTGTACCAACGGTAGAGCATCGATGAGGAAGTCGCGCCCTAATAATAGGGAAGGTTTTACATCCGGCTTTAGTCCTGGATTTGCGCTCCATGATCCTCCACCCACAGGACCCTTTCTAGACAACACGTCTGCTTTCCGATTGGCGTCTCTAGGGACGTGGCTCAGTGTCACTAGAATGCCCGACTTCTTCAGAGCGAAGACCTCCTCATCTAGGGACCTGAATAAGTCTGCGTTGACGACCGCACGGTTCTTAGCCGTGCGGTAGCCATTCTGGCGCCACCGAGGTATCCATTCGTTCAGTCCTTGCACGGCGTACTTTGAGTCTGCGGAGAGGCTTATACGTTGGCACGGAATTTTGCGCTTGCGGACGAATTGTAGGGCTCGAACAATTGCAGTGAGTTCGGCTTTCTGATTCGTGTGCGTCGAGTCCTCCGCCAGAGCTCCATAGAGACCCCATCCCTCTGGCATGTTTGGGAAGTGGATACCGTACGCTCCTCTGGCAGCTACGGTGTCAGAGCCTTCCGTAGCAACTTGTCCAATGGAAAGGCAGCAGCCATCGGTGAAGATGAGCAGTTCACTCAATTGGGTAGGCACAGATGGTAAATGGACACTCCAACCCGTCACAGCCAATTGCGTACGAATAAAGTATTCACATAAGAATCCTATTCCCAAGACCATGACGCATTGTGATTCAAACTCCTGGCGAGAGAAGATGTGATCGCAGATAAAGAATACACTGGAGAATGTGTGGCTTGGTGCATGAAGGGGACATCTGATAGACCATCAACATTGAATTGCGGTGCTGTTTGATCGTGAAGCTCCGGCTGCCCTTGCATGAGACCGAAGGTGGTCGTAAAGGCGCAACGCGAAATCCCAGCGTTCGCCAAAGGTGTTTTTACGTGTTTGATGCCGTCGAAGATCTTGTCCTGGATGTTCGCCGCGAAAAAAGGTTTCGGAATGAGAATCTCGGTGTTGCTCTCCATGATTATCGCCTTGAAGCGTTTTGGGCCGTTTGTGGTGGATTTGGGAAGGAACAGCTCAATACCAGATTGTTTTTGAAGCGCAGACAACGGTGCCGAGAGGTGGAGAGCGCTCAAAGTAATCGGATAAGGCTTTAGCTGTATCTGGCTGTTGTTTGAAGTACTCATGCTGGCGACGAGTGTCTACGACAGATGAAGTAGTAGATGAACGAGTAGGAAGAGGACATGCACGTAGGTTAGGCTCTTGAATAAGAGTGAAACAGGTCGCGTGGACTGTTAGTCTGAGCGATGTGCACTTGAAATAGGGACAGCGTTTTCGAGAGGAAAAATGTGGAAAGGTGTTATGTAGCGAGCACACGTTTGCTAGTCAAGAAAGGAGAAGGCGGAACCTTAGTGATCAGACTTACATTGCAGCAAACACGGTCCGAGAGTATCAGGACGCCGCTCTTCCATCTACTGAAGAGCCGAATGTGACCTACCCGTTGCAAATGAAGTTTGTTGTGTTATTCGAAGAGGTTTGATAAGGCTTGCACTAGCGGCTTGGTAAATCTGGACCCCTAATATCGACGGCCCCGGAGCTAGCCTAGAGTGGCCTCGAGAGATCCCCCAACTAGCGCCTAAAATTACTCTCGGAGGCCTTTGAGGGACTGGCCAGGCACGGTGTTGCTTTCACCTTGACACCAGCTTTGCACCAGCAATTTATGATGACAATGGCGTACGGCGCACGGTGGCGGTCATTGCTGCTCGCAATTGCTGTGGCTGGTATTGCTTGCAGTGCTTTCGCTGGTACCCTTGGCTCCCACAATGTAGGGCAATTGAGTCTCTTGGAGATCGAGAACGCCCTCCAGGTTCGCATCCGTAGCTATCACTGGCAGATGAATAGAGCTGAATGAAGAAGGAATGCCCGATTGTGCAAGAATTGAACATCCACAAGCGAGCAACGGCCCCAGAAGTATCAAGTTATACCTCTGAGATCTTCGCAAAAATCTTCCCAGGCACGCCCTTCTACTCGCTGCCCGGCCCTGCTGTGAATGCTCTCCTTGCTACTCTCTACATATCGGGACCACCCAGTCAGTACACTCCCGTTTTTACGAGCGTTCAGTCCGTTAATTGAAGCTTCTGCAGACTTCCTTCTTGCACTATGCCCCCCAAACATCGACCCTTCCTCCCTCTCCGTGATGGTCGCCTTCGCCGTTGGCGGTCTCCTCGGAGACGTACTCTTCCATCTTCTGCCCGAGATTTTCCTAGGTGAAGCAGAGCCAACCCATGCCCGCTTTGTGCTCGTCGAACCGAACAAGAACCTCCTCTTGGGCTTAGCGATAATGGTGGGGTTCGTGACATTCCTTGCCATGGACAAGGGCCTACGGATTGCAACTGCGGGTAAGGGCGGACATGACCATAGCCACGGCACCAAGCACGAGGGAAAGTCAGCGAAGGCGGAAGCGACGAGCGCTACAGCTAGCGGCGCAGCCCCTGTGTCTGCGAACGGAAGTGTGAAGTCACGCAAGTCGAAGAGTGAGACTATTATTAGTGACGACAAGCTGCTCAAGCTCCCACCCACGATCCTGCGCAAGCTTTGGCCGCTCAAGGAGCCGAAGCGAGCCCATCGCTGGCTCGAAGATACGCTGGAAGAAGATCCCGACACTGCTATCACCCAGATTACCCTCTGGAAAGCCTACGAAGATGCTTTTCAGGGTTCTCAATACTCTTTGATCGAAGCAAAGGAGTTCATCCAGGGCGCCAGCAAAGTGTTCGAGGGCGCGAGCGCACAGATTATCGATGGACCTAAGCCGAGATTCGTCATCAAAGGCGTCAAGCCTCGGCAGCCAGCCCAAGAGACGGAAAAGCTTGCAGTCAGTGCCCCGAAAGCCAGTAGCGTGACTCGAAAGACCCCAAAAGCGGAACCATCAACCTCTATTAAGCTCTCGGCATACCTCAACCTGATAGCGGATTTCACGCACAACATCACGGACGGCCTTGCAATGTCATCTTCCTTCTACGCTTCGCCTACGCTTGGAGCAACGACTGCGGTAGCCGTCTTCTTCCACGAGATCCCCCACGAAGTTGGAGACTTCGCTCTACTAATCCAATCCGGCTTCTCGAAACGGAAAGCCATGGGTGCGCAATTTATGACTGCTGTGGGCGCCTTCCTGGGCACGTGTATAGGCATCGCTGTTCAGGAACTTGGAAAATCCAATCCAAACGGTGCAGCAGGGGATGTTTCTAGCAAGGGTATTGCGGGTACGAGATTGGGATGGGGGGACATGCTATTGCCATTCACGGCCGGGACTTTCTTGTACGTTGGTACTGTAGCCGTTATTCCAGATTTATTAGAGACGGGGCCGAATAAGGGCGAGGAGTTCAGGAAGACCATAACCCAATTCGTGGCTATGGCTGCTGGGGCGGGAATCATGCTGGCGTAAGTTTTCGTGGAACGAGGTATCGACCATCACGCTAATCTGATTCCTACAGAATTTCATGGTCATGAGGGTTTGATATTGTATATTACTCAACGAAAATGACCACTTTAGATTTCATTGCCTTGGATCTCACTATGCGATTCCTTGTCGTTTCGTCGTGGCGCAGATTCAGATGGAACGCAAAACGCAAGCTACCGCGGGTAAGTTACCCCTACGAAAAGTCTTTTTTGGCTTGCGTTGCTCCAGGATCTCTCCTCGACAGAATGCTCCGAAGCTCTGTAAGAGCAAATATTCTTGACTACCGTAAGTCTTACGACGCTAGTCTGAAATGAGCCATGGCATTCTCTCAAATCCCTTTGCTACTGCCAGCATTTACAAGCCGTGATGTGTAAGCAGGTGATGGGCGCCACGATGAAAGCGCCGACTTCTACAACGTATTGCGCAGCGGAGAAGCCGCCTGAGAAGTCATTTCGAAACATAGATCGCCATAATATCAGTCCAATGCTTGCAATGATGGTCACTATCCCGAACGCTATCAGCAGATAACATGTTCGTACCTTTCCCAGTGACATGCTGGGACAGAGAAGCCTCACAACACGGGCGCAGCACAGAGCTGATGTCGACAACGTGGACAGAATATTGAAGCTCTGGAGCCATCTGAGAAGGTCGAGTCTATGGGTAATTTGAGTGGGACTAGGCGTCGTCCACTTTGCCGTTGATGCTGCAAGATCCGGGATTTTTGCTTCATCGGTCTGAGGTGAGTCAGGTATGTCAATATGGCAAGATCTAGAGAGAGCTATATTCGAAGGTCCGTCACTATTAGCGGGCGGCACATCTGCGAGCAAAGTCTCTTGGTGTGGAGAAGCTTGAGTGCGATTGACACTAACTCCAGTGTTGTTCTCAGAACGGAAAGGTTGATTGTTACTACCTTCGGTGCTACTCCCAGCAAGGATGGTTCGTTCTACGGTTATCGAGATTTGTGGAATTGCTGCCAAGTCTCCGCCCGTCAACTCCATTGGGACCGAATATGCACACGCAGAGCCCGGAGTTACGGTGATAGTTTCTTTCGATATTTCCTCGGCGAGACTTGTTACAGTATCTCCTCTTGAATTCTTTGGCACAGAGGCTTCCGGTGGTTGATCTGGCGTCTGAGCAGCTGCTATTTCCCATTGATTAACACTAATCGATTCATCCACAACGTCTCTCGTCGTACCTTTTTTGCCTCCCTCTGTTGATGCACAGTCTTGAATATCATGTCGTTCCTCTTTAGCCACATCGTCAGCGTTTTTCTCATCCGATCTTTCCACGTGTTGAGTATCGAGAAGATTCATCTGTCGGTCAATGGAATCTCTGAACGAGGTCTCACGTAGAGAGTCCTTGCTAACACTTGTATCGTCTACTTCTCCTTTCACGACACCAACCGGTGGCGCTACTGTATGTATGAAAGCGGGATTCTGACCGAGGACCTTCTGGAAGACTTGTTGAATTAGGCTCATTGTGCCAGCCCCTCCCTTTTGCGCCGCAGCAACCTCGTTGAACGCGCCTCTTGGGATTCGGAAACCTTGCCCATTACTTGGATCGGTAAGAGGGACCCTATTTCGTTCGTATTCAGTGGACACATACGAAGTCGAAGGGCAATGTTCCATGTTCTGCAGATCTCGGCTGTTGGTGCCATGCTTCAATCACATGTTGTCAATGCTTGTTGAATGTACACCGTCGATGGTTTACATACCTTGGTATAGAATTTGGATGTGCGCGAATTTCGAACCCTCGTGGTCAGACACGGATCATTGGTACTCGAAGCTCGATCGTACGTACGCGGCGAATCTGACCTCAGCCTATAAGACCATCCTAATTTCGTCAAACGAGAACAGGCGATGTAGTAAGTTTTTCGTCCATCCAGTGACTTGTTCTCTGCGAATGACAACTGGGATTCCGAGAGCCATCCTGACAGCTCTGGATAGCTTCCAAAAGCCGCAACACACGTATCTTCCTCCATTAAACAGCTTTTGCCTAGCTCTGGGCCTCCTTTAGCAGAATTGAGGTGGCTCTTTTGGCTCGAAGTACTGCCATTTCTTAGTTGTCATTGATTCATCGTAAGGTCTAGGTTGCACATCTTACTCAGACTTTGATTGAACACGAATGTCTGGCTCAGAAACCTCCTCCGTGTACGTCTCAACCTTATATCCTCTGTCCTTGGTTCTCGCCTCCAATCCCTATGATGAGTCAGGAGTAAGGAGTTCTGCGAATTGTGATGAGTCCTACCTCTTAGACTCACTTCGCTGATGCTGGATGGGAAACAGCCCAGATGATGCGCGACTCTGCGAGTATTTGGTAACCCTGGTGACAAGTGGCCTTTGGGATGAGAAGCGTTGGAAGATAGGTTCTGTGCGGGCTCGACCCCTGTCAAGCTCACCGCTCTTCGTTAGCGAGGTCTCCACCCATAACCTCCCTAGTAAATCGGGCGTTACTCTTGCATAAGCTATGTGCATCCTCGGGAACGATCCTTTCCAAGCCTGATGTGCACAGAAAGCCACCTATGGCATGACTGATTATGGTAATAGACCTGAAATCAAGAGCAGCGAGTGCAGGTACTGCCGCACTGCCAATTTGGGCGTTGCGCGAGAGCGACATGTCATTGCGCTCAGCATGACCAACTAAAATGCCCTAGATTGCTTGCCTCGAATCTAAATACTGAGGTGGGCTGACTTCTGTGAAGCGTAGGTTCAAAACTTTTCGTGGCATTGGAGGAGCGGATACTATGTCTAGGGTACGATACTGGGAACACGAAGCATTATATGTAAGCAGCCCACGGTGAGCTAGAGACTCAATCCAGCAAAAGAGCCTTATGCTGTGTATGACAATCGTGGATCTAATGAGGAACATGTGGCTGACAGAGTATTCATAATGCTTCCGCCACCCTTTAAAGCCCCTTGTGTTGGAGACCGACCACTTGCTGGAAGTCGATCCATATCCTTTTTAAGCAATTGACCTTCTTCTCCTTTGGTTACATGTACTAACTCCACATTACACCCAAGTTTGTGCTCACACTTCAACTCAAAGTCTGCATACAGGTCCTCCAGTGAGTCTCGAACAATAGAGAAAGGGTCTTCTTCAGTCTATTACAAGTCCTCATCAACTTCTTCTCCATCTTCTGGAAGGTAGACCCAATTGTAATGCTGCAAGATACAGCAACGCTTTGCCGTAAGCTCATCCACAAGGTAAAAATCGAAGGAAAGCCAAACGCGCCTAATTCTTCCTCATGTAGCATCTGTTACCACTGCGGACCCGGTGTCTTTCCAGTTGTCTTCGTCTCTCTTCGCTTTTCCAGTTTCAGCGTTGAAGTCACTTTTGTAGTACATGAGTGCGCCTACTTGATGGAAAATGTGGAAGGCGTCTGGATTGTAATCGCTAGAATTGCTGAGGTCTTTCGATTCGATAGGGAGATGCCATTTGAGGTGCTTGGGACCACGAGGAGATGCGTCGTTGATGTAAGGCTTCGCGTTATGATTCATACCTAAGACGCTGTCTGGTAATAACTCGCGATTGTCGTTGCAAATTTTCTGATCTTCGACGCGACTGCAGAGGAAGCTCGAATTGTTTACCGACGACGAGTGAGCGGGGAGACTTGTTTCTGGAGCAGACAATAGCCAGACTACCCTGTCTGCTCTCAACACACAAATGTAAGAACAAAATGTGCATTCCAAAGTAGAGTAAGATACCCTCGAAAATGTGCGTACCACAACCGCCGGCAAACACGGAAGATAGCAGACAACGTCCAGTCGCTTGACTTGTTGCTGGTCGGTATAATCCGTGGTGATGAGCTGAGTCATGTACTCTTCCACCAACGGGCAAGCCAGCGGCTTAATCTCTGCGTACATTAGGGAAGTACGCCATTCGTAGTAAGCAATCTGATCATGTATACTCGGGGAAAAGTGGCTCCAAGCGTTCATTTCTTTCTCTTGAACTCATGTTCTCGTGGCTTAGCGAATGGTCAAAAGCTTCAAATCGAGAATTGGTGCACTCTTGGGCAATGTTTGGTTTTCGAACGATCATGGTAATAGAAATACGATGTAGTTTGATGGGAATGACGAGAAATAGCCAAGAGAAGGATTTATTTAAGGGGCGAGTGCTTCTCGAGTTATTAAAATCCATTCGATTTTTTTTCCTTGAGCGACTACATAAGATCTGCTCTTGAACTCACAAATTGCCCTTTGATTGACGATTTTCAAGAGCGTTTATGATAGTGAAGCTAGATCTCGTTGTGAACTGCCAACTCAAGCTACTCGAATTCGGTAATGCGTTTTGGGAGAAGTGAGTGGGGTCTGCAAAAACATCAAGTCCAGAAAAATCTGTAATCCAACATCACTATCCACATCTACCTCCTCATTCAAGATCCCCTTCCAAGCCGGTCCAGGATTGACCTCCAGCCTGAGCTCCAACCCACTGATCACCCATCTTAATATCTTGTCTAATCCCACGCTTAAAGTCCGCTTTCAAGATTTCAAAGGCTTTTGCATCATCACTAGGAAGCTTGTACCTCGAGGGCTCCGAAGTATTCAAAGCGAGCAGTATGCCTGCACGGTCTGTTCTGGAAGTGAGATCTGAGCTCTCGTTGACGACGGCGTCTAGCGTTTTGTTCTGGAGTGAGGCGATTTGGCCAGTATTCTTGGACGCGCCGAGATATCACATAGTATGCGTGATGGAGTCGATGACATATCGTTACCAGGCTGTTCAGGGTTCGGGTTAGATTGTGGTCGCTCATCACCAGCTGATCTTGAAGAATTATTGTCTGCGGTAGGAGTTGGCGTTAACGCTGGTAGCTTATCAGTCACTGTGACCACGGCTGATATTGGTGCAGGTTGTTCATTGTTGTTTTCAAGACCACTTCCGTTCAAGAATGATGTTTGGTGCTCCAGTTCGATGCTATCTGCCCCAGTATCTCGCAGGACTATTTAGGTACCGGTATTCGCAAAAGCGGAATGATCCCTCGCGATTGGTCGTCGTCGCTCTTCGTGGCCGTCCACTGGTGTTTGTCGTACTTCACGAGACCCTTCGTCAATGTGTACTGGAGCGTCCATATCCGTAATCGTAACAGAATTTGATCCTCGCCTTGGAGATCGGCACGACTCGCTACGAAGAAAGCAATGATTTCTGTCCTGTGGAAGTGGATCAAAATTGCAGTTTGTCCGTAGACTATTAGCGACCGTACCGAACGCGGCTTTAACCAAAGCCAAAGGCCAACACAGCTAGCGCAAGTTTACTTTTGGTCACACCTACGCCTTCTCCTTTTACAGTGATGGCCTGCATTGGGTGAAGTTATATCAGCTGTTTGGTCCGCTTTATGTCCAAAATTCTTCGGCGGAATCTCCATGTTACTTTCTTGACAGCGATCCGAGGTATTTGCATTGGTGGCCTTGGCTTCAGAGCTTGCCTCTGCTAAGATTGAATCACTATGACATTCGTCCTTTTCTGAAATATCATATGCAGCCACCCGCAGCATTCTGACTTCATCAAGCATCATTTACCCTCTTTTCATGTCCTGTTATCACGGTCGCATCTTCCAAGCATTTCTCAAGCTGGTTGATTCTTAACGCTTGAGATATATGATGGGATGGTGTGAACAGTTGGACTGCCATCATGTTTCTTCGGGTCACAAACCCTAAATAAAGCAGTCTGTACGATAGCTTCCCATCGACTGCCGAGGGATCATCGAAGCCCGACCACTGCAGAGACCTCGTAAAAGGACACTCTGACAAAGTGAACGTTCTCCGATGGTTGAAGGAGTCTGATCAACAAGTCTGCAAACCCTTCGCGTAATGATCATCGTATCATTTATTGGTAGATTCCATGCAATGAGCCTTTCCCGCAGCCAAGTATAGATTGGCTTCTTAGCAAAAAGCTCAGAAGTAATCATCAAGCAAAAGCTGGACAACATTCGTAGGCCCGCTTGTAATCTATCACGCTATATCTGCCCTTAGGTCACTAGCGCGGATTTTGGAACTTCTTTCTGTCAGGAGGGCCTGAAGGAGTAAGTATCGAATTGTTTGATAAAGTACCAGAACGTCTTGGAGAACAAGCCTCATATTCTATAATTATAGCTCATTCCTAGCAAACCATTTACTTGGTTTGGATCAATCTGAAGTTGCTGCAGAACGCCGCGCTTGCGCTGTTCAGGCTGAGAATAACATGTCACCGTACTGTGTAAGTACTCGTACAAGACGTGCCTACTGGCGCGATGCAGCATTTTTAGATGCAACTTCATTACACGAGCTGCTTGATCTCGCCCACGGACTCTCGTTTCGACTCCACCACCTCTCCCTCACCACCGGGATCAGGCTCCAGCCAAATCATAAAATTCATCTTCCCATTCCTTTCGATATCATGGGTTATATCACGAGAAAAATCATGGGTCATTTCATCAAAATTTTCCGCATCACCCCGCTGTATCGGATAGGTGTACTCGCCCTGCGAAGTTTCAAGCGTGAAGTCGATCTGCTCAATGTTCTTCTTGAATGTGAATGCGGATAATTCCTCAAAGACTGTTTCAACGGTTTTGCTGGACAAACTTCCTATTGGCCAGCGCCGTCTTACGAGTCGAGGCGCTCGGGAGATGATGATTGTGTAGCGGACTTGGACTTTGGAGTTGATGTTTGTGTCAGCTTTGGCTTCTGAGACTGGCTCTGCTTGTGATGTCATTATCGGCTCAGAGAATGGAATAGTATGGGATTCGCTTGTCGGCTTTGGAATTGGAGCAGGTCCTTGGGCTGCTGCTGGAATACGAGCAAGATGTGCCTCCGTTATGGTTGGAGCAGGAGCAGGAGCAGGAGCAGGCTGCGCCTCTCTTGTCGGCTCTGAGTCATTGTGATTTGTAGCAGCAGCACTGGCTGGTGCCTTGACCTGAGTCTGTTTCACTGGCATGGGATCAGAAGGTTGGATAGGACCGGTACTGTTACCATCAGACTTGATATCTGAAGTGAGAAGCCGTCGCTCTTCTCGGGCGCGTTTGCGGTCTGCCACAGAACTCGGTGCTGGAGGCCAGGTGCCTGAAATAGGGTTATTATGACAGGCTTTGTCGCCTTGTGAGTGGGGGGGCTGTAGAGGTTCCTGGCTGTTTCGTTCCAGCGTGCCAGTATACTCTATGCCTTCGTTTAAGAGGTGGCCTGTTGAAATGTTTGCGGGAGAAAGAGGCGGTTGTGCGATTGTTCCTGCAGATTCCTGCGACACGAAAAGCCGCGTAGATACTCTTTGAACGCGAGACGGCAACGTAGCACCTCGAATAGACGACTCTTCATTCTCGACCTCGGGCATCCGTATAAGCCTTGCAGGTCTTGACTTGATAATGGATGGCTTTGTGGGATCAGGTGAGGTCTCTTTCCGCCTTTTGGTGCGTTTCGAAGGAGTGTAGTCAGCATCCTCGTCACCACCGTTAATATTGGTCTTCTTCCTTTTTAATCGCTGTGGTTCTATGGATGATCTTCCATCTTGAGCCGCATGCTCTGAAGTCCTGTTGCCGGAAGGCCGCGGAGATGGGTATCCACTTTCTTTAAGTGGCGTAGTTATGTTAAGGTTTGGAGTTGGGTGGTCCATTTGTATATCTTCGATTTCACTGCATTCTAAAGCGCCTCTGTTCGAAGGTTTCGGCGATGGAAGTTGCTGTTCCTCACGAGCAATGCATGATTGTTGTCCGAGGAATGAAAGCGCGTTATCGACCTCGTCATCAACTTCATCATCCTGTCTTGATATAGATCCATACTGCTGATGTGGGAGTGGGACTACTCGATCTGGGGTTTGCAGCGCATCGTCAGGACTACTAGGGGTCAAATGTCTTGGATTAGAGAATGGATCATAGGTGCATTCTGAATAATAGGATTAGCTGGGTGGTGTATAAGTATATAGATGTCTACTCACCGTCGCGATTGGTACAACGAGAACACGGCTCCTTCCCATTGCATTGGATCTTCTTCCGGTGACATGCGCTGCAGGCGCTGGTCAAGTGGACACGCTTCTGCCCTGGAAGTTGCGCAGTTGGAGATACTGGGGAAGTAGCACTGCCGATTGTTGACGGTGATGACATCGTCAGACCTAAGCATCTAGGCCTTTCGGATAAAGCCCTTTCGCTGACGTGCCCAAGTCTGACAGGCTCATGGTGATCGTGCGGTTGTTGTACCCTCAAACTTCCGCAGCCTAGCCTGGTTGATAGGGCTGTATTCGGTGATTTGTTGGGCTCATCGGGGATTCGTTCGCGTTCCGGACTCTTGAACCGGCGCTGTCGTTTGGCTTCTTTCAAACCGTCGAGGAAGCTGGAGGGCCTTTGCGATACAGTCCTTTTCTTTTCGGACACTTTTGTAGGATTGTGAGATGGATCGTCATTGGCGAGCTCATCATCATAGCTCGCTGTATATAGACCCGAGATATTTCTTTTACGGCTCAGTACCCTTTTTGCCGTATTTCGACCGCTTTCAACGTCAGGATTTTGGTTCTCTGACGCCTCTGGCGCATTGTTCCGCCGGGCAGGTAATGCGATCGTTGAAGAATCTCTGTCGTCATCGTGGGTATGGTTTTTCTCGGATATTGAGGCAGCTCTTGTCCTTGTTGACCTTCTTGATATATTAGGATTAAGAACGTCACAGCCCGAACCCCACTTGTCTCCTTCTGGCTCTTGGACCTGGCTCTGTAAAGGTGACCTAATCGGAGGTGTATCGTCATAGGCAGAATCGAAATCGTCCTCTCTTGACTGCTGTGCCATGTTGTGTGAGAGCGTCTTGTCCGGAACTGCGGCCAGCAAACGCTGCGCGGTGGTTGGGGACACATCGGGTACTGCCGGCGAGGCGGTCATTATGGCCACAGGAGCAACTCCCCGCCGTGAGCGAACTGTGTTCTCCGTTGCAGCCTGTCCGAGATTCAGCGCAACAATCTTTGTACAGGTGATTCGGATGCACCCGGATCAGGCCGAGCCTGAATGGTAACGTACCAAGCTTGCTCTCTCTTTGAGTCCTTTGGCCTCCTCATCACTGCCACTATTTTCGACAAATTGATCTCCGCTCGCCGCTCGTGGAGGTCGTTTAGGGGTTTGACTGTATTGCAAAAATATCTCACTGAGGCTGGGAAGATAGTCATCCGAGACATCGACAGGCGATAGACGTCCATCCCGACTAGGAAGTATGGCGCTTTCTGTCAGTGGCCGAACATTAGTCGCGCTGTGTCTGAGACTTGATGCTGACTTAACGGGTGGCGAAGGGATTGCTTCCGACCTATCTCACAACGTTAATATATTATGGCACATTCAAGTCAGGTAAGGTAGCCACTTACGGCCGATATGAGGAGGCAGAGTCTTGTTGTACTGGTGGAATCTGACGACCGCGCGATAAGATGTTCGAAGTCACATCGCACTTGTCGGGTTTTTTGGCTTTGCCTTTCCCGTACTCCAGCACATTATGCTTCCAGAATAGCAGTAAAAGGAGCTCAGTAACTCTACTCAATTAGTCCAAGTTTTGCATCCGCACGCCTCAATGCTTACTTTTCTTTGTCTCGTGGATACTCTGGAGCGGTCTTGGGGCAGTCGTGTGGACGCTCTGGCCAAAGTCGCAGGCCACGGCCCCCACTCTCAAGATAAGCATGGGTCATTAAGCGCAGCTCGCGTTTTCCCTCTTCAGACTTTCTATCTCTAAGGTCTGTTCCGAGTTTGCCGTTGCTGCCTATCCACTTCTTTCGCCATTCATGGGTAGTGACTGTCAACGTATGTAGAGGTCGCTCGGTTCCATTCCTAAAACCGAGGCTCTCGCCCAGGTCTTGTACTTTTACTTCCTTGGAGTTCATTTGCGAATATAGAATAGTACGTGGCATTTTTTTCGGATGAAAGCGATTGCTGGCCAGCGAGAAGAAAGGGATGTCAGGGCTGAATATAAGAGAATGGGAAACCGGACTACAATGGGCGGAGTCATGCACTAAAACCGACTAACAGGCTCGGCTCTAAAAACGAACAGGGTTTAAAGGGATTGCTTCCGTATTCCAAACGTTCCGTTCTTCTTAGCGATAGAGCAAGGTCTAGCACATCGCCACCTTTAGTCAAGTGAGATGGATGGCTCTTTCTCCAGAGAGCCTGGTCTAAATTTAGACGAAAGAACAAAAATACGACACACTTTGTGAAAATATGCAAGCAGCCGACCTGTTGTCCTCAAATAGAGAGACATTAGGAAGGTCTGATAGCGAATCAATCGCGCAGCCGTAAAGTGTTTCAGAGAAGTTTAACAACGGAAATGATAGGCTTGTGGCTCCTGGAATGCCTTGCTGGAGAGTGTTTGAGTAGGGTTTGGAAGACTTCAGTATCTCGACCTGACGGCCAATACCTGTCTCGCATATGATGTTGCATGATCCATTGCACTGCATTAAGGCCAAGTCTGATTTGATCCAAATACATGGTGTAATACTTCTCCCATTGCATTGCAGCAATATGCTCAAGGGAACCGAGTCGGAAAATCAGTTGAGGTGAAGATTGTGTGAAAGGACAGTAGTTGGACACGGTTGGAGTGAATACGCGCCCTCCCTACCGCCCCAAGCGTCGAACAACATTCTTGGCATCAGGCCTCGCCATCGATTGAAGATTCAGGGCTTAACCCTATTGCAGAGTTGCTGGAGTTTCACCCACACAACATAGCTACCTTCCATACGAAGTGATTGTCTCAAACCCCGGCTTTTGGATGTGCAGTGCTAGCAAAGTGGTCAGTATGTGCGTGTCTGCCTATACCCACGGCATTGGCAGTGAATGGTTCTGCTGTTGGGAAGAAGGAGCTCATCCTCAGCCCCTTCGAGCATGGATACCTTACCGATGAACAATGGAAGTGACATGATTGGCTTGACCCGCCCATATTCACACCACATGATACCGATTGATGCCCATCAACGATGAATAAATGGGATGCTATAACCGCGAATAGGCAAAACATCCAGGTATCTGACGGCGAAAGCGGAGATAGGCCCTCAGACCCCACCCTTGCAATTTTGGAAACTTCCATCAGAGCGATCTCGAATACCATGACGCTGTCCTTTCCTTATTACCCTCATACTGCAACGCGACCATTGTTATTTAGAGTCGTGACTTGAATACCTAATATCACTATGCCTTCTGATACTGCTGGAAAGGTGAGTTGACTCTAATCTATCCTTCCCCTCTCTACGTCATTTACTGATGATATTTGTGCCAGACTATTACCTGCAAAGTAAGCCACCCCCCGGACTTGAGGTCCCTTACGAGTTTGTATTGACAGCCTCAAGGCCGCTGTTGCTTGGGAAGCGGGCAAGGACCTCACAATCGAGGACATTGAGGTCGAGGCACCAAAGGCACATGAAGTCCGCGTAGAGATATACTTCACTGGTGTCTGCCATACTGGTAAGACGCGCAGTACCGCGGAAGAAGATTGGGCGAGCTGAGATTCCACAGATGCATACACATTATCCGGCAAAGACCCAGAGGGCGCGTTTCCTATAGTTCTCGGTCATGAGGGCGCTGGTATCGTCGAGTCAGTCGGCGAAGGCGTAACGAACGTCAAGCCAGGAGATAATGTGGTCGCACTCTAGTATGCCTTCCTAATATGCCATCATGACTCGGCTGACATCTTCTCTTTTAGCACACCAGAATGCGGCGAATGCAAATTCTGCAAATCCGGCAAGACAAATCTCTGCGGCAAGATCAGAGCCACCCAAGGCAAAGGTGTCATGCCAGACGGGACCTCGCGATTCAAGTGCAAGGGCAAAGAACTCCTACATTTCATGGGAACCTCCACCTTCTCCCAATATACCGTTGTCGCAGACATCTCCGTCGTGGCCATCACGGACAAGGCACCTATGGACCGCACATGCTTGCTTGGCTGCGGTATCACCACTGGCTACGGCGCGGCTGTTGTGACAGCCGATGTGGAGAAAGGCTCAAACGTCGCTGTCTTCGGTGCTGGCTGTGTCGGTCTGTCCGTCGTCCAGGGCGCCGTAAGGAATGGTGCTGGTAAGATTATCGTTGTGGACGTCAACGATAGTAAAGAAGCTTGGGGTAAGAATTTCGGCGCAACGGATTTTGTCAACCCAACCAAATTGGATGGGAAGAGCATTCAAGAGCATCTGGTTGAGATGACGGATGGAGGCTGCGACTACACATTCGATTGCACCGGTAACGTGGGTGTCATGAGGGCTGCTCTCGAAGCATGTCATAAAGGATGGGGACAGAGTGTTGTCATTGGTGTTGCTGCTGCGGGCCAGGAGATCAGCACTCGACGTAAGTGCTTCTCCATATCATACGCCTGAGAAAAATAGCAAGTACTTACATCGGTTTTTCACAGCATTTCAGCTCGTCACAGGCCGTGTCTGGAAAGGCTGCGCGTTCGGCGGCATCAAGGGCCGTTCTCAACTCCCAGATCTTGTTGATGATTACATGACTGGCAAGCTTAAGGTGGATGAGTTCATCACGCACAGACAGCCATTGGCCGAAATCAACAAGGCTTTCCAAGACATGAAGGCGGGAGACTGCATTCGATGCGTCGTGAATATGAGGAAGAGCTAATCGGGTCGATCATGTTGAACAGTATGAGAAGATACCGGGACAGCTGCTTGCTTGTACATACTACAGTCTTTGACAAAAAGAATGATAATTAAAGCTTTTCAGTCTCGGACACCACGTCTCATTCGGGTGTGGGACTAGATGATCTTGCCATCCTATTCTATGTTTACAAATGCCTTGTCAATGCTCGCTGGTATCCTCAATGCATGCATTACGCCAACCAACTCCACAGAAATGCTCATTGCAAATATCTCACCACCCAAACCAACTCACTACCCCAAACTCGCCCCAAAAGGCGCACTCTCCCTTAAATCCTCCACCAAATCTTCGACATTACTCAAATGCCTCCCCAACAATCCCTGCTTCTCCTCCGTACTCCTAGTCAGCCCACCCTCCCCACCATCTCCGCTCCCCAACCTCTTACTCGGACTCCTCTGCAGCCCACCACCAAACCCATTTCCATTCCCATTGTTCACCACAGGCACCTCAGGCATCAAATAAAAATACAAAAACTCCACGACCTTCATCTTGACCTCCCTACTAGTCCCCCTACTCTTGAACAAACTCGTAATCGCAAGCAACCCATCCACAGCCTCAAAACATCGTGTGTTCTGCGGCGTTGATAGTAAACTCGTAACAAGCGTCAGCAGGGCAGACGATTGGATTGCGGGGCAGTTTGTGGGTTCCAGCAGGTCGAGGAGGAGGTTCATGTAGATCTCGCGGGCGAAGAGGGCGCGGGAGGGGGGGTGGATCAGCAGGATGCCGTGGAGGAGGTCGAGGGTGCTGACGAGGAGGAGGTCGTTTTGGCCCGTGGAGGAGCGGGAGAGGAGGCGTTCGAGGGTGGTTATTAGGCGGATTGCGACTGTGGAGAGGAATTCTTTAACGCCCTTGTACAGGCTAGGGAAACGGTTTTGCCTTACCGTTCCATTCAAAACCTTCTTGGAGCTTGAAGAATTCGCGGAAAGCTGGGTCGTCTTTCAACGAGGAGAGGTCTTTGGGTGACTGTGGTTGTTTTGAGGGGCTGCTGGGGACTAGAGAGCTTCGACGGTCTGCTGCGCTGGTGGATCGGGAGAGGCAGATTTGAGCGAGGAGACCTTCGAGTTGGCGGAGACCTTTGCGGATCTTGACGCCATCGTTGGATGAGAGGTAGTCGAATGAGAGTGATAATAGTGATTCCATGGCTTCGATGTACAAGCTGGAATGTTTAGTCACTGGCTTTCATGAGCTCCGATGTTAGAACATTGTTGGCGGGTAAATAGATCGCCGTTGGCGGGGCCCCTCGGGCACTAGATATGCTCGCCGCCATGTGCACTTGCGTGACTTGCAAGTCATCATTCCATCAATGGTATCGAGTAGACGCTATAAATGTCGCCTATTGACCTCAAGATCCTTTCATCGCTTGGGATGAAGAGAAAGGCGCAGCTTGTTAATGTAGCATGACGTACAGGTGAATCGGAGCTTGGCGGGCTCCCCGCGTGACCGTTGGAAGCTTTTCAGGCTCCAAAGGCAAGCTTGTCAAGTCTACACTCAAGAGTATCATGCAAATTGAACACATCTAGCTCTTATATCGCATGGATCTACATTCGTTCTGCTAATCTTCTCAATCGCAACCATGGGCTCAGATAATCCTCAGTCTCCAAACAAAATTCCTCCGCGAAAGAGCTCGACAGGTGCTGCCATGGGCTACATAAGCCCAGCTCAAACTGTTCCCACGTCAGTTGCAGAAGGAAGTAAAATCTCCCATGGCAAGAAGCCTTCTGTGACAAGAACACCGCCTCCGATATCAAGTCCACCGGATCCGAATACTCCCAATTCAGCAGACAGCATTGCAAGGCACGTCAACGGCACCGAATGGTCCCGAGAGAAAGAGAAGATTGTCCTCGGACCGTTCGATTACATGTACGGTCATCCAGGAAAAGACATACGGAAACAACTTATTGCGTCATTCAATGCTTGGTTGAAAGTTCCTGATGAGAGCCTGGTCATCATCACCAAGGTAGTTGGCATGCTGCATACGGCATCCTTACTGATAGATGATGTTGAAGATTCATCTATCCTACGCCGTGGGATACCCGTCGCGCACAGCATCTTCGGCACAGCCCAAACGATCAATTCTGCGAACTACGTCTACTTTTGTGCGCTCCAAGAGCTGCTAAAGCTTGGCAATGTAGAAGCTAACAAGATATACACTGATGAGTTATGCAATTTGCATCGAGGACAGGGCATGGACCTCTTTTGGCGGGACACATTGACATGTCCGACTGAAGATGACTACCTTGAAATGGTAGGCAACAAGACGGGAGGGTTGTTCAGGCTAGCTGTAAAGCTCATGCAAGCTGAAAGCAGCAACAAGAAGTGAGCGCACAATAACTCAGCTCAGTAGCAAGCCAGCTAATAGTGCTTTAGGGACTACGTGCCTCTCGTCAACATCATAGGCCTTCTCTTCCAAATTCGAGACGACTACATGAATCTATCGAGTACCGAGTATGCCGAAAACAAGGGCTTATGTGAAGATCTTACGGAAGGCAAATTCTCGTATCCAATTATACACAGCATAAGATCAAACCCACAAAATCGGCAATTGATAAATATCTTGAAGCAAAAGACTACCGACGATGAAGTCAAAAAATACGCCGTCAAATACATGGAGAGTACTGGCAGCTTCGAGTATTGCAGAACCATCCTGCGGGATCTAAACAACAAGGCGATGTCAATGATCGAATCGATTGATGATGGCAAGGGTCAGGGTGCTGGGATCAAAAAGTTCCTTGACAAGATGACGGTTTGAGATATCGCTATGAAAGACGACTTAATTCGATCATGTTGACAGCCTTCTGAGTCTTTTCCTCAGCTGTACCATCACAGCTCCCTTGTGGAGATTACAGATCTCGCTTCATGCGGATTCCGCACATCGACAAGGCCAGCATCGCCCGATTCACACTACAGCTCCGTTTTTCGCACTGAAGCAAAGATAGGAGTCAGAGTTAGTCTGAAAGCCTTCAATTTACCATGTCAGAAGCCTCTCGACATGTCAATTTAGAGCGATGATTGGGTACAATACTCTGAAACTCTGATATCACATCTCATTAGGTCAGCATCGTGAACGGGAGCTCGTCGCATCAGCCATACTTTAGAGAGTCAATACAGCCGCCTTCTTCAGCTTCAATGTGTAGCTGAGGCTTATTAGGGCTTACTGGGGCTTATTCTAGTTTCCGCAGAATCAGATCTCTAACCGTACAGCTGGTAGCTACACAAGCGATTAGGTTGAAACGCAAATACAAACAGAGTGGTCTTGAAATCCGGGCCGGCCGTCGACTCGAGGCGCAGGATTACAAGTAAAAATTCATTTGCAGGCCGGGGCCTTCGCATAGCTGTAGATGGTAACTCCAGCAGCGTTATACACCCTTGAACAGTCGGTGAATATAATTGATGGGGGCCAAATGCTGTCATGCGGCGGGGTATCAGAGCTTTACCCAGCTGCTTCGGAGCTTGAGCCACAGGCCAAGCACGGCTTAGTCACTAGCCAGCACCTTAAGAGCCGCATTCAGCTCTCGATTTCCTGCATGCTAGCCAATGACAGAGAGTCAGGCTCACCATGGCACGCTGACATAAGGGAGTAGACGTGGCTGGTGCAGATATCCAACACAGAAGCGCTTATGGTCATTGGTGTCCTCGCTTAGCTCATGAATAGTGCGGATATATTTCGGGCTGTGCTTGGGGAGCCGTACCAAAAGAGATATGAAGACTGGATTCCCTGGGTCAGGCCCCCCGCGACCACCAACAGAAGAACGAACCGCAGTCTGAAATAAGCAGGAACGTCCTCGTCAAGCGCGCAATTTCTGATCTAATCATGCATGGTTTGTGGCTGACCACCGTTGTGTTTCTCTCCCCTCACGGCATAGCTTCTATGCGATGACATCTATCGACATACTTAGCTGTAGATTTGTAGGTAGGCCATGGAAAATGATGAGTCTGTATAAGTAAGACTTTGCCCCCAACTCTATCAGATCTGCCCTTTTGTGTATAATGCAATATTTCCCTACGCGACCCTTTTCCTTGATATCACTCTCATGGCAGTCACCCATGACAGACCAAACATGTCTCGGTCTTCTTTCTACTCCACCATCAAACTTGCGCACATAGTTCAGAAAGTTAAGGACCGTCTGAAGACTTGTATCAAAAAATGCATCCCATCAACCAACTCCAACCCGGCTAAAGCTCCTCGCTCAATCAAGCTTAAATCATATACCCGAGAGACAGTAAGCAGGTAAGCTGTGATTATGGTATCTTATAAAAGCCCAACTGACCATACTCACCAGCACTATAAATTCTCGATGCTGGTCTGGCAATTACCTGGGATCTCCTCGCAGCCCTGTATCGAATCAAAGACGAAAGGCAGACACCACAAGGTATCACGCCTCACCTTCCGACATGGAGACCTATGCTGACCAAGCTATGGCAAGCCTCATCGCCGAGCTTGATACCTTTGCTCAACCAGGAGGCCTTCCTTTATATACTGTTGCCAAGGAAGACAGCCTTTTCCTCCAACATGACTCTCACCTCGCTGGGCTCATTGACGGCGCTGACAAACTTCATGATGTCCTCGACTTAAGTATTGCGCTACTAAGTAGGCTACAAGCCCGATCAGGCAACAGAGATATACGCCAGTGCAATGAGGCGGATGATGATTTCAAGTGTGGCTGGTTTGAATGCGAAAACTTTGTTGCTAATCTGATGCATATCCTTCGCTGCCTAAAACAGCTGGCGCTGGACGCAATAATTCGCCAATACCTGAACCTAGTAGAGGCCCACATCTTGCACTGGCACAACTTTTGGCAGCAAAAGAGGCACCTAGACGAAGGCTGGTTCGCCGAGTGGCCTAATGGTCAACATCCACTAAGCACAACCTGGCCATGGAATGTCGAACCCTCACTGCTGGTTTTATGGGGCGTTTGCTGGATGTTTTATGGATCTCCAGGATACAATACGAACACCTCGCGGTCGACGCGCAATCGCCGTGGACCATCACCGAGCCAAGACTTAGGGACAGGACAGAATTTCGGACATAATCCGCAGCCGCAACCGAACCCAAATGCGAGCTTTTATCGAAGGCAGCAATATGATATAATTCCAAACTCTTCTTCTGAGGCATGGGCTGGTCCCATTCCTACACCCACCTACCCTAACTTCTCATGGTTGCATCCAAACCAAGCAGGCACACGTCCGACGCGCGCTAATAGCGATCGTGACTCATACGCCTCGCGCAGTCACGGGATCAATCCATATGACTCTACGGCTATTTCAAACATCCCAGTCGATGCCTTGCAGGCCTACTCTTCTAGTCCACCCGCAAATCCATATATAATAGGAACCTCAAACGTATCCTCAGACCTCTTTCCGGCCTCCCAAGTAACGTGGCCATATTGTCAAGGCATCAACACAGAATCATCGCCAGCATACACTCCCAGCTATACACCTTGGCAAATTACACCATCAGCATACAACCCAGTAGGTACTTTCCCAACACCAACACCACAACGGACTCGTTCAGGTACTGGTTTGCAAACTTATGGTACACGAAGCCAGGTGGCAAACCCTCAGGCGGCAGGCGGGATTGGTAGTCTTGGATTCGGCCTTGGATTACAGGACATGCAAAACTATCCCAGTCCTCACAGTGATGTTTCCCGTCAAACAACATCCTCAGCTCTGTCGATTCTTCCTGGGGCAATGACGAGTCCGAACATGCAATTTGTAGCATCCCCAAGCGTGGCAGAAAGTTCGCTCTCGGGTCGAGGCAGCAGGAGATCGCAGGAGCCGCCCCGAAATGGAAACGGTATGCTGTACTGCGATCATCCAGAGTGTGCGCGGCAGCCTCCGGTGTTTACGAGGAAGTGCGAATGGACGTAAGTACAAACCTCCCCGTTTCATCAAAATCTTGACGCTAACACTCAAAACAGAAAACACAAGGACAAGCACACCCGCCCCTATATCTGCGACGAACCCGGCTGCGAGAACATCCGCGGCTTTACCTACAGCGGTGGTCTCCTCCGCCACCAGCGCGAAGTGCACCGCCAGCACGGCGGTCCAAAAGCCTCTTGCTTCTGTCCTCACAAAGATTGCAAGCGAAGCACCGGCGTGGGCTTTTCACGACGAGAGAACCTGCATGAGCATTTGCGCCGTGTCCATAGGGATGCTGGCGATGATGCGAAAGATGAGCCTGAGCCGGAACAACTGATGGCTCCGGGTGGGCCTCGAAAGAGGAGAAGGGCTCCACAAGCTGAGGAAAAAGAGAAAGAGGATGATGAGAGCCTTCAGCAAGAAGTCAAGAAATTGAGACGGGAGTTGCAGGAGAAAGATGACAGGCTTGAGAGACTCGAGCAGCTGGTTGAGAAATTGCATAAGGGCCAGCAAAAACAATAGACTGTACGATGGACGTGTAATGGGTATGTTCTAATTTGATGTATTTTAGCGAGGCGCTGAGGTGTATGGGTTTTGGACTTCACTCAGTCTCGGCGAAACTGTAATAGATGGGATGGCGTTTGGAAGTTTGCTTTGATGTTTTTTGGACTTTGGCTCGATATTTTGCTCTCTACTACTACACTGTACGACGAACGTTGTTTTCTCGTTCTGCACTGGGTATGCAGGACATGCTATATGTTTGGACACTTGTATCGCTGTACTATCGGTATTATCCTTGGGTACACTCAAGAAGTCTATGATTGACAGAAATATAATAAAATTGTACATAACCTCTCACGAATGACCATGGTAGCCTGATCCCAAGATGTTTCTGTAGCCGCATATGTGCTCTCCTCTCAATAGCCAGGTCTCTAAAAGCCTGTTAGAACCGCCAGTAAATGCACGCCAGGCACACACCCTCACCAATAGCGTCCGTTAAATCTACCCCTAGCACTGATAGCAGCTGCACAGTACCCTTCGGCACCTCGGAGCACGGAAATGTAGCCGAATGCAGCTACCTCGAATTATTGCAAATACAACACACGGGCACTGCAACATCTAAGGTACAATTCCGCTCCTACATAGAAGCGTCGGATCCTACACTATTGATGCAAGCCAGAGTCCTCCTACAAGCGACTACAAGAACCTGTTCCGGTCCCACTGCCTACAGTATCAGAAGTACATTAAGACAGCACAGCTTGAGCAGACCGCAACACAAATCCTACAACATGGCTTCAGCGACTACCCTCTACGATTTCGAGCCTAAAGACAGTGCGTCTCCACCTTCTAAGTGTCCTCATGACTCTCCCCTTCGCCCTCCTATCCCTCATCCTCTATCCAGCTAACACCCCGCAGAAAAAGGCCAACCCTTCCCCCTCTCGACCCTCAAAAACAAAGTCGTCCTCGTCGTAAACACAGCCTCCAAATGCGGTTTCACACCTCAATTCGAAGGCCTCGAAAAACTGTACAAGAAAGTGAAGGAGTCGCATCCCGACGATTTCGTCATCCTAGGCTTTCCATGTAATCAGTTCATGCAACAGGATCCCGTATGCATGCCTCCTTCCCCAAACCCACACTCAGCCAGCAGCGGGGAATAGCGCTAACTCACTGTGATGTGAATATAGGGCGACAACGACACCATCCAATCTTTCTGCCTAACCAACTACGGCGTCTCCTTCCCCATTCTCGGCAAAACCGACGTTAATGGGCCCAACGCCGAGCCCGTGTATGAATGGATGAAGACTGCTGTCCCCGGCTTGCTGGGCATGAAGAGGATTAAGTGGAATTTCGAGAAATTCTTGATTGGGCGCGATGGCAAGGTTGAGCAGAGGTGGGCTAGTTCTACGAAGCCTGAGGCGCTGGAGGGGGCGGTGATGGCGGAGATTAAGAAGGGGGCGAAGAGTGAGTTGTAGGGGACTGAGAGGGGTTGGGCAGGGAGGTGATGATGAGGTGGGATGGATGCTTGCGGGAGCGGATTTGCTATGGAGTTTGAGGTGATGCTTGTGGGATAGAGATTGCTTGCTGAATGGATCATGATGGCGGGCCGAACTACTTGGAGGTAAATCTAGACATTTAATGAGGGCGCTTTCACTCTTTGCTTTCGATCCATGATTCTTGCGACATGGTCCATGTTTAATCGCGACTCGAGAGTCTCAGTGTGCTCGAGGCGCTGGACGATGGGGGGCTTTTCTGGGCCTTTTATGCAAAATATTTCTCAAGTATTCTCTCTCGATGCTCGACCAGATTCTGATACTCTCTCAATTGCTCCTTCATCCGAGGGTCCCTCCATTCAAGCTCTTCGCCCAACAGAACACTGGTATAAGCAAAGACACTTGCATCGAAAAGTCCCGGCCTTCTCTCCGCAAAGAAGTATGAATCCTCTCCCAAAAGCTCAGACAGTGCTTCGAAGGCCTTGTCGCAGTCTCGATATATGCCTTCAACATCAATGGTGGCTGACTGATTGAGAAGCTCTGACACGGCAGCAGCGCGAAGCTGGTGGGATAGGGTTTGCCGAACTAGGGTGTTGGTGCTGCTTGGGTTGATGTAGAGAGGAGTAGCGATGGATGCGAAGTTGGGGTTTGATAAATAGAGCGAGTAGAGCTAAGGATTTCAGTAGAGGCTTGAGGAGAAGTGGAAACGATCGCGTACATAAGCATTGCGGATCCGGAGGTCGAGGAGGGACATGTACGCTTCATACCGCATGACTGCGGGATCTTCACGAGCAAGCTTCGCCTTTTGGGCTTTTGTTGCTTGGGCTCCATTCTCCGTCTGCTCTTCTTCGTCGGAGTAGGCGATGAAAGGAGCTTTGCCAGAATTTCTTCTCTGTGATTTCATCTCGCGAGTCCAACGCTGGATGCGATTTGAAGGTACAGGAATCGCATCTTCGGTGTTGGATGTGGAGCTCGAAGCCGACGGTAAGAGGAACGGAAGGGCACCACTCGGCGAGGCATGATTATTAGATGGAATGGTGACGAAGGTGAAGTCCATGAATCGTAGATATGCCTGCCGTAGGTCTGCTATTAGTTTATGGATTCTCCTATCATTATTAAAACCTAAAGTATTATTTACCTGCCATTTCAGACAGCCCGGATTGAACGAAGGGGCTCCATGCCTCGCTCCCTGCTCGGTCGTGAAGATGTATAGAGCATGCTGATTCCTGTGTGCCGCTGTCCGCTGCGGAAGCTCGTTGGCGGAGTATGTCTGCAAAGGAAATCTGTCAAACAAACGTTTTATGGGCTTCGGCGTCGTGAACCATTGCCTAAAGGTGCCCTTCGGCTTCGCTGTAGGTCGTACAGGTTTCTGCTTCTCTTCAGGCTTAGGGTCAACATCTTGTGGCATTGTTCAGATCCATGCTGATGGATTGGACGCGAAATTCCGGCGCTGTTCTTGGATCAGCGCAGCCCTATATATCTTGGCGGCTACAATGCACCCGGGTTTATGTCATCTTCGCAATGCTATCATTGTATAATTCCAGCGACGTTCAGTTGGTAGTTTCCTTACGAGGCTGTGCTTGCCTGTAGTCCTCCGTAGAATTGAAGCTCTGCTACTTCACGAAGAAAGTGATCATCAATGAAGCCCTAATCCTGCTGTCGCTCACGCACTAGTCTTCAGCGCGTTTACTCCAAGACAGGTGTCTGGACTTGAGATCAAGCACGGCGGCTTTCCTCGAGTATATTTCAGGCTTCAGGCTCTGTTTGTATCTCGACAAATCACCCCCGTCTTCTAGGTACAGATCGTTGAGGGTTATTGTTTGAGGACCGCTATCCCTACTTGAGCCTTTACAGATTTTATGAATCCAACTTCGAAAATCCAAGCTAGCACTGCTTCGAAAAGACCTCTAAGTTTGAACCTGTCTAAGTCTTCTAAGTATAAACTTTACGATTACGAAATCGCGTCAAAACATCTAGTTTAGATAGTCAGCTATAAACTCGCTACCGAGTAAATTGTCGTAAACTCCATCATTATTGAATTATCTTCAGTCTCGTACAGTCAATCGCTGCAAGCGTCACCCGAAGATCACCCGAGTCGCGATTTCCCATCATCTCGGCAGCAGTTCCAAACAGATCTCAACGGCTTTGCTTAAAGCTGACATCTATCGTGAGCCTATCGTGTAATGTATGGCATTGAAGGATCACCACCAACCATGATACTATTGGGGATTTTCGAAAGACGGAAAGGCGACGGAACCCGAGTCAATGACGATGGTAGACTACTTAGCCAGATCTGCTAATTCTTTGATCGATTGAGCGTTTCTCGATTGTGACTTCGGCCTGTCTAATCTATGTGTGACTCCGAATTCGCATACCAACCAAAAGTGCTATAAGATGAATGCGCCAGTTGTTGCCATCGTGACTGGGGCGGTAAGGCTTCATCTCTTCTATGTGAGTTGGAAATCAGACTGAGGCTTGCAGAATCGTGGTATTGGAGAAGCTATCGCTCAAGTTCTTGCGACGAGTTCTGAAACTCCTTTCGTTCTGTGTATGTGAGATCTGTCATGGCTTCCTTATTGGATCAATTTGCTGGAACATTGATGAAAGATTCACAATGACAACATGCAATTCATGCCGTCGCCAACCACAAACAACTTGCTGAATCATCCCAGATGCAACTTCTCGCAAAGGTACAGATCTAGGTTTCAAAACTGCGCCAAAAACCCAAGTCAGGTACCCAAAACTTGACATTGCAGACGCGGCAAGCATTCAGAGCCTTGCGAAGTCGATTGAGCAAGACCAGGACAAGGTGGATGTGTTGATCAACAATGCCGGAGTAAACTTTGACGACGACTATACTCCGCAGAACGTCAAGACCACGCTTGATACTAATGTCCGGGGTACGCTGCGTGTAAGCTCACCTTGAATAGACCGAATGTTCGACTCTAAGCCATTCAGATGTGCGAAACTTTCATCCCCATGCTCAGCAAGAATGGTCGGATCGTCAATGTGTCTTCAACTGGTTCGTCCCTGAATCAATACAACAAGAACATCCAGCAGCGCTTTCGAAGCTCCAAGATGACTCTAGACGACCTCGAAGAATTAATGCAGGAGTATCAAGTACGCTCGCCTTCCGGTAACGTGCGGCTTGTGGGCTCATAGAAAGACAGGAATCGGCCGATAATGGCACAGAAAGCCAAGCTGGCTTTCCGCAGCAGTCATACAGCGTTAGCAAAGCATGTATCAACGCGCTGACCGCAATCCTTGCTCGCGAGAAACCAGGCCTGATCATAAATGCTTGCTGCCCTGGTTGGGTTTCGACTGACATGGGCAAAATGGTGGGCTCACAGCCACCAAAGCCACCAGGTAGGCTGTTTCTCAAAGAGAAGGCACGTAGCTGAAGGTAGACTGACGTTGTTTTAGCTGATGGAGCTAAGATCCCCATTCGCCTCGGCTTTGGGGATATTGATGGTGTTACGGGTAGATACTGGGGTAATCCATCCATCGCAGATACCGGGGATGGGCAAGTGATGGAATGGTGAGGATCTTGGTGTATTCAAGATTCTGGTGGTAGAAATTGCACCTGCAATTTGATTGATGTTGAAGTCAAAGATTGAATGACCGAGCGTTGACTTGAATGCGGCCAGATACTCTCAATGTAGGAGCATTGATTCATGGAATTTTCATACAGCAACCGTTGGATTTGGGCCTAGTGGCTCTTGGCAAGGGGGTCAAATAGTCTCAACTCCATAGACCTTCCTAAACAACAACAACATCCATTCTGAATGTCAACGGGTTATGAGCCCGGGTTAGCGCTTGTTTACGTACCCTATTCTTGTTATTCCGTTTGTAACCACGTCAGTATCATAGTCAAGACAACGCCTGCGCTAGGATAGCAAGTATAGGTAAATCGGCGAACATCGTCTCCCTATATATCGCACCCCTTACAGAAAATAATTTCAGCGACTGGCTTATTAATATACGCGCACACCTACGTAGTAAAAAGCTATGGAAGTATACGCAGGAGTCGGTTCCAGCTAAGGATAAGGGGGAGACGGTAATAGCTATAAAAAAGAGGAAGGATTAGTAGGAAAAGGCTAAAGAAGCAGCCGATATTATAACTCCTACCATTAGCCCGGCTATTAAAAAGAAGCTAAGGGAGGCTGAATTTAATAACGGATATTTAATACTTTAACGTTTATTAATACTATTATAACTAGCTAGAGACGTATAGTTTATACGTTTTACGAAGGAATACTATACGCTAAATATTAACGAATTTAAGACGATCTCGGAGTTCCTAGACCACGTTAAAATACTAGAGGAATAAATCGACGCTACGAAGGTCAAACTTAATAATAATAAACATATACTACTCTATCTTATTATAGCGTTATCCGAGGACCAGGATTATCGGTCTCTTATATAGCTGTAGTTAATATCTACCGACGTTACGGCGGTAAAAGTAAAGGAAATACTTTTAGAAAAAGAGCGGAGGCGGAAGAGCGAGGACGAAAAAGACGCCCGAGCTCTAAAGCTTAAAAAGGCCGGCAGTAAGGCTGGCTTAAGGGAGAAACTAGTATATAAAACGTATAGTAAAGGATACCCCATGGAACGCTATTAATAAACTTATCCCGAGCTAGCCCTAGAATAACTATAGGAATAGTGGATAAAGGAAGGTTTATATAGTCTTAGCGGTGGCGCTACGGTAAAGGTCACTAAGGTTAAGAAGGTATTTTAAGATAAAGTATTTTCACGAGCTAGAAACGATCCGGAAACGAGCCAAGATAGTAGAAACGAGGTAGAAACGAGGCTATAAATAAAAATCGGGCTAGGATAGCTCGGTAGGGCCAGAATGGCTCTAGAATAGTAATTAGCTGGGGGAAACAGCTGGTTTTAGGCTAGGATAGCTCGGTAGGGCCAGAATGGCTCTAAAATAGTAATTAGCTGGTGAAAACAGCTGGTTTTAGGCTAGGATAGCTCGGTAGGGCCAGAATGGCTCTGGAATAGCAATTAGCTGGGGGAAACAGCTGGTATTTGGGCTAGGATAACTCAGTTTCTCTAGAATTAGGGGAGTAGCGACGGTAAGGTAGCGCCAGTAAGGCCCAAAGGGGAGCGTTGGATTTGGGCCTAGTGGCTCTTGGCAAGGGGGTCAAATAGTCTCAACTCCATAGACCTTCCTAAACAACAACAACATCCATTCTGAATATCAACGGCAACTTGATCATCAGCGGAGCATTGAATTACTTTGTGTCCGGCCAGACACGCCAGGTTGGACCATTTTCCATTCTCTTGGAATTTAGCGGTTACAAAAGTGTTGCGACCTCTTGGCAATGTCGATCCATGCCAAACACACCCGTTTTACTAGCAAATTGTATGGACTTATATTAAATATCTTTCTATCCACCTTTTATATATATATATATATATATATAGCTTTATCCTTATTAATCTTACTTATCTTATTTACTCTACCTTTATAAAAATCTTTATATACGTTAGAATATTTATATAATACCTAAGGCCGCTAGCGTAGAGCTAGCGGCTTAGTAATAGTATAAAAAACGTAAAATAGTTACGGGGTTTAGTATTAAATAGTTTTTGAATCCTAGATTTAATAATAGAACTAATCTTTAAAGATTCTAATAAAACGGGGGAATATTAATTTAATATAAAATTATTAAAAATTAAAACCCCGCGATATTAAAGTTAAAACCCTATATCGATAAATAATAATATTATAAAGGTAACGGGGCGTAGGTATATATAATATATTAATACCTTTAGCGGGGCGTAGGCGTATATAATATATTATTATTTTATAATTATTTCTTTTTTTAAGCCCTAGTCCCTAGGTACCTAAATATTTTAATTAAGAAATATTTATTAAAAAACTTTTAAACCCCCTAAGAGAAATAAGGGAAAAAAGTTATTTAGTATAACGGCGTTATTATATAGTAACCTAAATATAAGGTTACGTACCTAATTCTTTAATATTTATAATATTAGTTACGGAATAATATTTAACTAAATTACGAAATTTAAAAAAAAACCTTTAAACCCCCTAAGAGAAATAAGGGAAAAGAGTTTTCTAATTTATACTATCGGTCCTATAGCGCTAATATATAGTATTAGTCGCGGAGCGACACGAAATTATTTCTTATAATACTATTATATAATATTAGTAACGGAAGAGTAATACTACTAAACTACCTCTATTATATAATAGTATTAGTAATAAATAAATAGTATATTTATAAAGCTATCCCTATAGCGCTAATATATAATAATAATTATTTGTTAGGTCATAGTGCCTAGGGTGTTTATAGTAATATAAAAGTAAGTATGAAGCCTTAATGGGAAAATGATCTTTATATTCAAAAAATAGAATTAATCTTTGAAGAGTTAGAGCGAGGGCTCCGAGCCTCCTATTTCTAAGGGGGCTCCGGAGTACCGGAAATCATAATATAATATTATAATATAAATGGCGTAACTACGCCGTATACTCTTTATATAGGATTTATATACTATATTTAATAGCTACTATAAAGCTAGTTTTAATATAATATAATAATTACCTCCCCTTTTAGGGGTTTCGCCCTCGAAACTAGTAAATATTAATTTAACGTTTTAATACTCCGACGAAGAAGTATAATATAAGAGAATCTAAATTAAATAGAGCGTACGCGTAACGCCTACGCCTTCTATTTAATTTTATTAATCTCTTATCTTTATAATAGTAATATATTAAGAAAAACCTTTAAACCTAGTAGGAAAAAGGGAGGGAAATAAATTATATCTTAAAATTTAATAATACGTCGCGTATAGTTCGTAATCGGCGTAGTTATATAGTCGTAGATTATACTAGGTATTTAATAAAAACCTTTAAACCTAAAGAGAAAAATAAGGGAAAGAATATTATAATTACCGTCGAAAACTATAAGCCTTTACTATTAGTAGGGCTTTAACGATATCGGTAGTAGAGTGAATTATTCTACTTTATTATTTAGGAAGAACTCTAGTTATAAAAGTAAATATATACGGGTAACGGTTTTAGCGTAGGTACGAAGCCTTCGCTAACCTTCTAACTTTTCTTCTTCTATAATATCCTACTATCTTCTATATATATAAACTCCTATATACTACTATCGATAGCTATACTATATTTAGACTTTTATTAATTTATAATAATCTCGGCCGTATCTTTAAGCTCTTTCTTTAAGGTTATAAATATTATATATATATTCCGTAGGTAAGGCTAGAGTTAATATATCGTAATTTAAATAAATCTTTTTTTTTCTTCTTTTAAATTCTTCCTTTAAACTTATAATTATTAAAGTAAATAAATAGTTTATTCTATCTTTAAATAAGGTATTTATTTATATTTTAAAAGAATTAATATTATTATAATATTTATTTTATTTTTAAATTATTAGTTCTATACCTTACTTTATTAACGATACGTATATAACTAGATTACTTTAATACTTAATATATTAGTTTAATCTCTATAGTATATAATATTAATAATAATATTTAGATATTTAATACGTTTTTAACCCTCGCTCCCCGTAAAATAATTATTTATTCTACTCCTACCCCACGTTTATCCGTACTTTTATACCTCCGTTACTTTAAGCGGATAAACCTAAATAACTACGTTTTATATAATAAGGTATTATATATAAAGTATATTTATTACGTAAAGAATAAATACCTATATAATCTTATATATCGTTAATATTTTAAAACCGAATTATATTAACGTATCTAGATTCCGTCTAAATTTTATACCTTTATGAATTTTCTTCTTAATCGTTTAAAACGTCGAGGCTTTAATAAATATCTTCGCGAGTAGGTCGTTAGGTATACGAAAGATATCGTAGCCTTTCTTCGGGAGATTAAGTTTAAAAACGGCGACGTTAAAAAAGAGAAGGATATATTATAATTAATATCTCGGCTTATTATAAACGTCGAGGGTATAAATAATACCTTTTATATTTTAATAAATTAATATAATTTAGATATAATTTATATATTAATAATTTTTTAGGGAGGGATTATTACCCGGGATACGGGTACGCCTTAAAGTAGGATTATATAATATTAATTTAATAATCTTCTTAAATCGACGGACGAAGATAAAGCCGATAATAAAGACGAAGATAATACTTATACTCGTTATATACGAGACGCCTCCGAATACGACTCTTCTCCCGGTTTTAATCCCGTTACCGATTAATTTAAAATACCTATTATTAACGATCTCGATATTATCGATCCTACTTTATTCTCTAGCGGTATATAAAGAGTTATAATATCTAGTCGTAAAAGTCTTTTAGTTAAAGATACCGTAGAGCCTCGCCTTTAATACGCCGGTATAAAGGGTACGAGTCGCTATATCTTAAATAAATTAATATTTTCTTACGAGGCTTCTAAGGAAGAAGTTAAAGATAAGATTAATAATCCTAATTTTAGTTCTACTTCTGCCCCTCGTCTTTTAATTCGATTTCCCGGCCCCGGCCTTATTTATAAATAACCGAGTCTTAATATTAAGAAAGCTAGCCGTTATAAACGTAAGCCTATCTACGAGCGCCCCGCTAGCCGTAAAAATATATCTCGCTCGAAGTTTATTAATAAGAAGTAGCTAGTAATAACTAGTAATTAATAACGCTTCCTCTTCCTACTCTTTATTTTCTATACCTTTTTTATCTTCGTATTCTCTTCGAATACTTCTCGTAGTTTTAACGCGTTATCTAAAATATTTATATTAATTTATTTATTAAAGGTCTTTAGTTATCCTAATTATTTTATAAAATAAAGTACCTCGCCCTTTACCTTCTTCTTTTTTAGTACTCTTTCTATTTCTTATTCGTTCGTATTATTTATTAATTCCGGTAAAGGTATATTAAGAATCGAAACGTCGCCCTACCGTTAATAATACGGCTTTAGAAGCGATATATAAAAAATATTATAAATACGATAACTATTTAGTAATCCTAGGCGGTACGCTTATATTTCGACGGTATCTAAAATCTTAAATAATTTAATTACTTTATAAGAGAGCTTCTTATTTAATTATTTTTATATTAAATTTTTAGTTAATAATAATATAAGGTTATTTATATTAAATGATTTCGGCTTATACCTTCTATTATAACTACGCTTTTATACTTCGACCGCGATAATTTATACTCTTATTAAATACTCTCTTAAAGTATTTAATTTTTTAATTCTTTTTTATACCGACGGTACTTCTCCCCCGTACGTCTCGCCTTCGAGACGCGGTTTAAGAGAAGGATTATAACTATATATAACTATAAATAATATTTATTTTATTATTATATACTATATACTATAGTATACCTATTTTATTATAGGTAAGAGTATTATTTAATTATTTTACTCGCTTAAATAGAAAGTTCTTAAGTAATATTCTAGGGTTTAGTTCTAACGTTTTATCTAGTTATCCGTCTACGGATAAAATACGGTATTTAGGCGCCTTTTAATTTTTATTAAATAGTATATCTTTAATTAAAACGTATTTATAAAGATAAAATCTTTATTAAAAATAATCCTATTAAGAACTCTAAACTTTAAGATAACTTTTTCGAATATTAACTTTATTAAACCCGTAGAGTCGATTATTTTAGTAGTTAAGATATATCGTAATATCTTTATATACTTATTTATAATTATAAAGACCGTATTATAAATATACTTATATTATTTATTTAGAGGTAAGCTAGTAATAAAATTTATTATAATTTCCTTCTACGGCCCCGTAGAATATAGTAAGGAATTAATCTCGTTATAAAGGCGGTATCGATATACCTTAACCTACTAGTATATATTGTATATATCGATATATTCCCGTATATTAACCTTAAGAGTACTCTAGAAATATTTTCTAATAAATAACTTTATTATTTTCTTAACGTTAAAGTACCCCGTTAATATATTATTATAATATCGTTTTAATAACTCTTCGCGGATTAATCCTTCTTTAAGTATATAGATTTTATTATTATATCTAAGAATTAATATAGAATCTAAAGTTTATACTCCGGCGGAACGCTAGTAATCCGCCTATATAATTTCGGCGATTCTTATTTACGAGAAAGAATTATCCTTTTATAAAGCGCGAATTATTTTAATTATTAATAAACTTTTAACGTTATAAGCCGTTTCGTAAGATATTATTAATTTAATAATAATACGTAGAATAAATAATTTATAATTTATAGTTCCAGCGATAAAATTAAATAATTCCTTTATTACGTCGTAATTAATTTAAATAAATATCTCGTTTAAACTCTTTAGAATTTCTTATCTAGGTATTAACTCTTTAGGCCTAGATAAATAAATTACCGAAAGATATACCTTTTTTACGGTAAGCCTTAAAGACCCTAGTAATATAAATTTTATATATATTAGGTTTTACGCGACGCCTACGGATATATTACTTAACGCCGGCGAAGTATTATCTACCTCTAGATCTTTTATATCTACGAACGTATCTCGTATTATAACGAAAATAAAATCTTAATTAGTACCTTCTAAATTTAATAACTTTTATTATAATATAAATAATATATTATTTAAAAAGCTATCCTAGCCTTTATAATTAAAACGACGTAAAGAGTTATCGATTAAGTTACTCTTTTTAAAACGATACGAAATTAAGAAATTAAAAGATAAAAATCTTATTACCTAACGCGCTTAGCGATTATTTAATTACTTAATATTTATAAAACCCTTTAAATTATTATAATCGGTTAAGACTTCTACTTTATATAAACTACCCTCGAGGTAATATTATTATTATTTAAATATTATAACGATTACGAGGAGCTCTTTATTATAAATCTCGTATCGAACTTTTAAACCCTATATCTTACGGGACTAGAAAACGACGGGATATTATTCGTTATTATTTTATAACTACGTTAAAATTATAATTACGGTAAAATTAGAAGTATTTATCTTAATCCGAATTTTTAATTCTAGATTAAAGTATACTAGAATAGGTATATACGAGAATAAATCGCGAAGTAGGTAAAACGCTTACTCTATCTCTTTAAATTATTTAAATAAACTAAATTTTTTATTATCTTAACTACCTTTTAATAAACCCGTTAATAGGCCTATTATCTATAAATAACGATGGATAAATTAATAATAAAAATTAATAAAGTTTAAAAACACTTATATATTATAAAAGGACTTTGATTTTGGCTAGGACTAAATTATATTAATCCTACGTTCGTTTATTAAGATACCTTCGGTATTTATAATAAACCCTAGAAACTTAACTAACCGAGTAAAGAATTTATATTTCTTAAGACTTACGAATAAGGAATATTTTCGTAGGCGTTCGAGTACTTATTATATATAATTAATATACTCCTCTTTTAAATTTAAATAAATTAGGATATTATTTAGATAAACGATATAAAATATATTTATTAAACCCGCTAACGATTTATTAATATAGGCTTAAATAGTAGTAGGTATATTCGTTAAACTAAATAATATTATTATATATTCGAAAAGACTATATCGTATACGAAACGTTATCTTTTATTTATTACCTTCCTTAATTTTTATTCGATAATAAATATCTTTTAAATTAAGTTTCGTAAATTATATAACGCTATTTAAACGGTCTAGCGTCTTATTAATTAAGGGTAACGGGTAGCGATTCTTAATAATAATCTTATTAAGACCTCGGTAGTCGATATATAATCGTAGTTTATTATCCTTTTTTAGAATAAAAAGAATAGGAGCCCCGGCGGGGTTTACGGAGTATTTAATCTAACCCTTCGTTAAAGCGTCGTCTAGGTATCTCTTTAACTTTGTTAATTCTAGGTTCGATAAATTATAAAGAGGCCCGTATAGCGGGTTACTCTTTATATTAATTATATAGTCGCCGCTTTTATACGACGGTAATCGACCTACTTCTTTATCTAAAAAGATATCGTTAAAATTTATAAGTTTATTAAGAAGCGTAGGCGGTACGATAACGGAATTATTAGAAGATATTATATTAACGGTAATATCGCCTTTCCTAACCTCGTTTTTATTAATAGGATCTTAATTAAAGGGACTAGCCTTAATATATATTAATATATATATAACTAGCTACGTCCTTAATGATTTCGTAAAATCCTTAAATAATTCTAACGTATACGTATTTAGCGCGATACCGAACCGCTAGGTATATATATTATAGTCGGTTTAAATCTTTTCCTTTTCTATAACCGGTATATTTATAATAATAAGCGAGCCTTTTTTATTAATAAAGTAAAAGATATTACTATACTCTTTAGTTTATCCCTATAAGTCGGTTAACCGGTAAACGATATTATAAATATTATAGTAATAAATAAATTACCCGCTTATTTATTTAAAAGTCGGTAGCGGCTCGCTCTTAAGACGCTCTAGATTATACTACTATATAAATATCTCGTTAATAATATTTATCTCCGCTCCTAGATCTTTATTTATTTTAATACGAATAATTTTTATATTAATATTAATTAGGTTCGTAATAACTTCGTTATCGATATTTATACTCGGTCGGGTTCTTATTTCCCCTTATTCCCTTAGGATAAAAACTTCCTCGAGGGTTTATCGTTTTTTAACTCGGCGGTATAATCGCCGATATAGTTAATAATCTTTATTTTCTTCTCCGGATATTTATTAGAGTAGTAGCCGAGTTTATAATAATTAAAATATTTAATATCCTTAAGATTCTTATCGCTCGCGCGAGTTATATACGTTTTATTTATATTTCTACGACTACCCTTATTAAAACCTTATCCCTTTATATTAGATTTATCTTTATTATCTCCGCTCTTTAACCTCTTTTTATACTTTTTCCGAGGTTTTAATTAATTATTTTAATTATTATCTTATATCTTAAAGTCTCGATTAAGATTACGTTCGTAATACGCCGTAAACGATATAAATTCGGTTCGCTTAATAAGAATACTTTAAGCCTGGTTAATTTCTTTTAAAATATTAAGTCTTAAACGGGTTATTAGATAAATTATTTATTACTCTTTATTATAGGGAGGTAATTCGGTTTCTAGGGTATTAAGATAAATATCGAAATCTTATACCAATTAATTATTCCTCTAACGTATATATTAATACTTAAGATTTATATTTATAACTCGGTTTAAAGGGTCCTCGATTACGTTAAATAAATAATCCGTAAAGAACTTCTACGTTAATATATCTACTAGATAAAGTTCTTTATATTTATTTTATAATTTCTTAATTTACCCCTTTAAGTAGGGTATTATATATAAAATCTTCTTTTCGTTTATTCGAAAGTTTACGGGTATTAAACGGAACGCGGTCTCTACGTCGTAGATTTATTCTTAATAATTTTATAGATTCTTCGTATAAAAATCCTATAGTTTCGATAACCGTAAATTACCTTAATTTATATTATAACCGACTTAATTACGATTTACCGTCGGGCCGTTTTCGTTTTTTACGTTTAGTTTTTAAAAATTATCTTCGATTTCCTTATCTCCTTTACCTACGATAATATATCGTAAATTTTTAATATTCTTTTAAATCGTAATAATAGAGGCCTTTTTCTCGAGGGCTTTTTATTTAGCTTTTAATTCTATAAATTATTAATTTATCGTAAAATTAATATTCTCCGGTAAATCTCTCGTATTTTCGTCTAAAGTATTAATCCCGTATATCTCGCCTTCGGGACGACTATTTTTAGAAAGATCTTTTATACTTTTAATAAATTACTATTTAAAAAGATTAAGAGAGATTAAAATTATTAAGTTATAATATTTAGGATATTTATAGTAATATAAAAGTAAGTATAAAGCTTTAGTAGGAAAATAATCTTTATATTCAAAAAATAAAATTAATCTTTAAAGAGTTAGAGCGAGGGCTCCGAGCCTCCTATTTCTAAAGGGGCTCCGGAGTACCGGAAACTATAATATAATACTATAATATAAATAGCGTAACCACGCCGTATACTCCCTATATAGGATTTATATACTATATTTAGTAGCTACTATAAAGCTAGTCTTAGTATAGTATAATATTATTAATTAAATAATATTTCTTTCGTCTCTATAGTATTATTATATATAATAATAACGGAGTAAAATAGTATATATTATTATTCTTATAGCGCTTATAGTACTTATAGTAAATATAGTATATTAGATTATTCCTATAGTACCTATAGTATTAGTAGTAGAATAGTAGTAACTACTCTTACTATATACTCTTATTATACTATGAAAATATTAGTAGTAAAGTATTATATATACGTAATTATATATAAGCGGTATAGCCTTAATATTATACCGGGAGATTAGTAATAATATAACTACTATAATAATAATTATATCTATTAATAAAAGCGAGGTAACGGAGCGGAGGCGCGTATTAATATACTATAATAATAAAGTATTTAACGCGACGGTTTATTATTAAAATAAACTCGCTCGTTTATTTATTTTCTCTCTTCGTAACTTCTTTAGTTTTTTTTATATATTATTACTCTAGCTTTATAATAGTATTCTAGTATTATAATTAATATATAGATAATACTCTCGTTATATATAGTTTTCTTCTAACTCTATAAATAGCTCCTACTCACCGATAGTATTAATTTATTTATATTAATATAGTTTAGTTATAAATATACTAGTAAATATAATTAATCCGCTATTGATATAATTATATAATACTAATTATAATAGTAGTTTACTACGCTTTATAACTCCCTTACCGGGTTTATTTCTACTAGTTTAATAATAATTATATTCGAGGTACGTCCCCTCTTTATATACTCTATTATATTAATCACTACGGAATCGATTATTATATAAAGGTAAATTATAATCGTAGGCTTTAAAGCGGTATATATTAATAATAATAAATCCCTAAATCTTTCCGAAGGAAAGTATAGAGATTTATATATTAATATACCCGTATCGGTAATAGGACTCCTAAAGAAGAACGTAAACGTAATTTAATAAATAAAGAAATCACCTAGTAGTATAAAATATATAATAAAATAATAATAACTAGTAGGTAAACCTCTATTATAATTATTAATTTATAAAATTAATTAACGGCGGCGAACTAATAAATTAAGGAATTAAAGGCGATAAATAAGGTTTTTAAAAAAGAGGCCGAGAGTTTCCGTTAATATAAACGGGACCTAGAGAGTCCCGAGGAAGATAATATCCTTAAAGACTATATTAAGGAAACTATATTTTCTTCTAATAATTCCGATAGTAACTAAATCTTTCGTATAATATAATAACGATATCGAATTCTTTTTTTCTTGAATCGGCGCTAACTAAACTTACCTAGATATATTATTTAATAGTATATTTTAGGCGTCTATATAAACTATATCTAAAATAAAAGTATTTTTATAAATATAATATCTTATCGTTATTATATATAAATAGTTTAATAGTAAATTAAATTTAGTTATACCCTAAAACCGTATAATAAGGTTATAAATATAGAGGAGAATATTCGTTATATAAGTATTAATATAAAAGTAGTAATATTTATTTTTAATATCGGTTTTATTTACTCCGTTTTATTATTTTATATAACTAGGTAACCTCTTTAATTATATTTATATATTTATATTTACTACCCGCCTATTTAAAGGCTTTAGTTAGTTTATTAATATTAATAAACTCTTTATCTAATAATTATTAATTATATTCTTCGCCTTAATTAATTTATTTAACTTTGTACTAGATATTTTCTTTATTCTTAACTTTATTAATTACCTCTTCTACCTCTTATAATTTATTATTATTAATAAATTCGGGGGCTTATATAAAAGATTCCGCTATATTAATATAATCGCGAAGATAATATAATTTAAATAACGATATATGAAAGATATTATAGATTTTATATATAAAAGGTAGTAGTAGGCGGTAAATTTATATTTTTATTTTATTAATAATCCTAAAGGGCCCTATAAACTTATGGGATAATTTCTTATTTAGGCGCTTTTACTTTAGGTTCTTTATTATTAATATAATTAAATCGCTAACCTTATAACTTTATAGTTTATATATTCTATTATACTATTTAACTTAGTACTCGATAGTATTTTAAAAATATTCCGTAATTTTATTCTTTAGAGTTTATAATTATCGTATTTTATTATTTATAATTAGTATTTTTTCTTCCCTAGAGTCGTCCTCGACCTCCTAACGGATTTTAGGATAATAACCGTATATACGAAAAAATAATATCGTTCCGACGGCGGTACTCTAATTATTATTTATTAAGAATTCTATTATAGGTAGTAATCTAGCCTAATTTATTTATTTATTATTAATAAATATATATAAATAATACTCTAGTACCTAATTTTAATACTTTATCTACTTATTTATTTAAGAGTAAAAGGTAGTATTTAGGCGTTATTTAATTTTCGAATAAAAATATATAGCCGACTAGAAGGCGCTCGTAAAAATAGAGCCTTTATTACTAATAATATTATTAAATATATTATAGCGGTAAATAATTTTAAAATAAAATACTTCCGCTAACTAAACGGTATCGATTTTAATAATTATAAATATATATTTAACTATTTTAGTAAATCGATTTATAACGATAAAATTAGCGTTATAAACGGTACCCTTATATTTACTAGGCGGTAAACTAATTATAAAATCTATAGAAATCTCCTTCCAAGGCTAAATAGTAATAAGAAGCGAATTTAATTTATTATATAAATAATATCGCGGCGCCTTCGTCCGTTAATATATATCGTAAATTTTAATATAGTCTATAACTTACTTTAAGTTACCCTCCTAGAAAGATTTTCGGGTAAATAATTTATATAATTTTATAGCGTTAAAATAACCTATTAAAGAATTATTATAATATCTCTTTATAAACTCTTCCTTTAGAGCTTTATTCCTTAATATATAAAGACGACCGTTATATTTTAATAATCCCTCGGAGTTTATAATTTATATTTTATTCTTTATATAACGGCGGTTCTTTAATATATTTACTTTAGTTCGAAAAGAATTTACCTAATTATTATAAATTTATAATTCCCGAATTAATATTTTAATAGGCCTTTTAGGATTATTATATATAATTTTTAATACTATTATAATATCCCGCTTTAGAATTATTATTATTAACTCTATAATTTAAAAAATAGGGGTTATAGTTACTTTTACTTTTTTATCTTTTTCTAATAATTAATTATTAGTCTAAAGAGTAAGTTTATTCTAAAGTATTAATAATAATTTAATATTTAACGGCGATACTCCCTTATAATTAAAGCGCTACGACGGTATATTAATAAAATTTAATTTTCTAGCCCGATAAAAGATCTTAAAGTTATAAATAATTAATTTAAATATTTAACGGGCCTATTTAAAATTTAACTCCTTCTATTTTATAAAACCCTTTAAATTATTATAATTAGTTTAGATTTTAATATAATAGGGGCTACTTTCTAAATAGTATTATTATTATTTTATTACCGTTATAATAACGAGTAATTCTTAATTATAGGTTTTATAGTTTTATTTTAAAGGATTTAATTTTTATAACTAGAATATTATAGGGCGCTAATAATTATTCTTATCCTATTATAATAATATAGAGTTAAGGTTAAAGTTAGAAGTATTTATCTCTATATATAATTATTTA